>OJSE01000032.1_pt1 | contig 162574 bp, 136 predicted proteins | sample 1599351 | NCBI WGS metagenome assembly OJSE01 (sample SAMN04168656, study PRJEB22393) | human gut metagenome | biome: human gut microbiome; feature: stool | host: Homo sapiens | collected 2014-03-17 | reverse complement strand
GGTATTCATTTTGCAATGATAAACTTTTTAGAGGAATTTTGGTGCGGTCGCCCTGAAGCCGCTCCCGGATACATGAAAAATACCAAAGTTTTATTAACTTTGCCAGTTGACATTATAAATTTAAACCCAACCTTATGATCACCAAAAACTATATAGCGAAAGGAGAAGGCGCCAACCGTTTCGAGAAAGTGCCGGTCCGTATTTATGAAAAACCTTCCGAAGCCGTTAAAGCGGTAGCCCGGGAAATTGCCGATCTGATCCGTACGAATGCGGATAAAAGCGAAAAATGTGTCCTCGGATTAGCGACCGGTTCATCGCCGATCAAACTCTATGAAGAACTGGTCCGCATGCACCGTGAGGAAGGCCTGTCGTTCAAAAATGTAGTCAGTTTCAATCTGGACGAATACCTGCCTATGCCTAAAGAATCGGAGCAAAGCTACCATTATTTCATGCACCATCACTTATTCGACCATATCGATATCGACCCGAAAAATATTCATATTCCGGACGGAACCTTAAAAGCGGAAGAGATAGAAAACTTTTGTAAGGAATACGAACGGCAGATCGAGGCCGCCGGAGGTATCGACATTCAAGTGCTCGGAATCGGCCGCACAGGCCACATCGGTTTCAACGAACCCGGTTCGCCGCTGACTTCGAAAACCCGGATGGTATATTTAGACGATCTGACGATCAAGGATGCTGCAGGAGATTTCGGCGGCATGGAAAATGTGCCGTCCCGCGCCATTACCATGGGAGTGGGTACGATTATGAAAGCCCGGAAGGTAATACTCCTGGCTTGGGGTGAAAAAAAAGCTTCTATCATCAAAGCTACGGTCGAAGGTAGTGTTTCGGATGCTGTCCCTGCCACTTTTCTGCAAGTACATCCGAACGTACAGTTCGTCATCGACGAAAGTGCAGCCGAAGAACTGACGCGTGCCAATCAACCCTGGTTGGTCAGCAAAGTACAATGGAACGACAAGCTGATCCGAAAAGCCGTCATCTGGCTGTGCCAGAAAGTGAAAAAGCCGATCCTGAAAGTAGAAAACAAAGACTACATCGACAATGGGATGACCGATCTGATCAAGACTTTCGGTTCGGCCAATAAAGTAAATATCCAGGTATTCAACGACCTGCAACACACCATTACAGGTTGGCCGGGAGGCAAACCCAATGCAGATGATTCTACCCGTCCCGAAAGAGCCTATCCTTATCCTAAACGAATCCTGATCTTCAGTCCCCATCCAGACGACGACGTCATCTCTATGGGAGGTACTTTCGCCCGGTTGGTAGAACAAGGTCACGAAGTGCATGTCGCTTACCAAACCTCGGGCAGCATCGCTGTTTTCGACGATTATATCTATCAGCAAATGGATATCGCCACCTCTTTTACTAAACTGGTGGACGGGGATTTACCGGCCATGGAAAACGCATTTTTACAAATAAAACAAGCTATCGCTAACCGCAAACCGGGAGACGAGGAAGCACGGTATCTATTGCAATTCAAGGCCGCCCTTCGCCGGGCAGAAGCCCGCGGAGCCTGCCGTTTTATCGGTGTCCCTGAAGAACGGGTACACTTCCTGAACCTCCCCTTCTATGAAACCGGGAAAGTGAAAAAGAACCCGCTATCGCAAGCCGATGTCGATATTATCGTCGATCTTTTACGGAAAGTACAACCCCATCAGATCTATGCTGCGGGTGACTTAGCCGATCCGCACGGGACGCACGGAGTCTGTCTGGATGCGATTCTCCGTGCCTACAACATCATCGACCGGGACGAGTGGTTTAAAGATTGTAACACCTGGTGGTATCGCGGCGCGTGGATGGAATGGGAAGTAGAAAAAGTAGACATGGCGGTTCCGATCAGTCCGGCAGAATTGTCTATCAAACGGAAAGCGATCTACAAACACGGTTCACAAAACAACGGACCGGCATTTCCGGGAGATGATCCGCGTGAATTCTGGCAACGGGCGGAAGACCGTAACCGGAATACAGCGGACTTGTACAACCGTTTGGGTATGGCCGAATATGAAGCAATGGAGGTTTTTACCCGGTATAAACACGACCACGGAGACTCTCTGAAATAAAATTTACCAGAGCGGAACGACAGATTCGTAAATGAATTTTAGGTTAAATCTTTAATCTTTTTATAACTTTGTCGGCTCACAACACTGACACTTATAAAATAGTATAATCATGAAAAGAAAAACTACACTCTTAGTGATGGCAGCCGGCATGGGTTCCCGTTTCGGAAGTCTGAAACAGATTACTCCTCTCGGACCGCACCAGAAGGCTTTGCTGCACTATACCATTTATGACGCAGTTCATGCGGGATTCGATAAGATCGTTTTCGTTATCCGCGAAAGTTTCGCCAAAGAATTTATCGATTTTGTAGGGAAATATGCCGAAGGACTGGTAGAAACCGCTTATTGCTATCAAAGTATGGATAAACTACCGGGAGAAATGCCGCCCATCGAGCGCGAGAAGCCGTGGGGTACGGCACACGCCATCTGGAGTGCCAAAGAAGTAATCGATGAACCTTTTGCCGCCCTGAATGCCGATGATTTTTACGGTAGCGATGCTTTTGTAAAAGCCCACGATTTCCTGGCCAACGAAGCAACGGACCAAGAGTTCGGCCTGATCGGTTACCGTCTGGCTTCTACCCTATCGGAAAACGGCACTGTTTCACGAGGGATCTGTGAAACCGACAGCCATCACCACCTGACTGCCGTTACGGAATGTACGAAAATCGGCAGACAGGCAGACGGAAGCATCAAAGACGAAGAGACCGGAAAAACACTGAATGCCGACGATCTGGTATCTATGAATTTCTGGGCCTTTACTCCTAAAATTTTCGAAGAAATCGAAAGACAGTTCGTCGAATTTTACCCGGCTAATAAAGATAATCTGAAATCAGAATTTTATATTCCCAAAGTAGTGGATAAAATGATCAAGGATCAAATTGCCGATGTAAGGGTACTGAAAACAACGGCTAAATGGTTCGGAGTCACTTATAAAGAAGATACCCCTTCTGTAAATGCAGCCCTTGCCGCTTTTGACAAGGAAGGAAAATATCTGGATATCTAAGCTCCGGATTGAGTTATTACGAAAGGAGGGTGTCCAAAAAGGCAAAATACCCCCTTGTAGAATCGGATATTTGATTTCAGTCTCCAATAGGGATACGAATAAATCGAGGGTGCCAAATACTTTTTGGACACCCTCTTTTTCTTTATTTTTATTTCGTTTTCCCCTCTTTTTCACACTTTTCGCCGGTTTGGGTTTTGGCAGAAGTGTTATTTCCTTCGATTCCTTTCACTTCGATGTTCAATTTCTCGATGGCTTTCTGCAAGTTTTCGGTGGTATTTTTGTCTTCGCGGAAAGTGACTGTGATGGTTTGAGTTTTCATATCCACTTTCAGGTCTTTCACTCCCTTTTCATAAGGGATATTCTTTTCTACTTTTGCTTTGCAAGATTCGCAATGCAGGTTGGCATTAAAAATGACGGTTTTCTCATTCTTTTTCTGAGCATTTACACTCATGGCAGCTGACAATACTACTACCATTATCAAAACTAATCGTACTACTTTCATGGTTCCTAGTTTTAAATTTATGTATCAAAGTTAATAAAACAATATTATTCCCGGTCTAATCCGAAGCGAAGGCCGAGATAAAATTTACGTCCGTGTACAGGACCCCAAATTTTCGAAGAGTCGAAAGCGTCACTCCAGGGACGGTCGGCAGCCAGGATAGGATGTTTTTGGGTGAAATCACCGATATTTTCACATCCGGCATAAATACTCCATTTACGGAAAAACTTGGAAATCTGGGCATTCATGATACGGAAAGAATCGAAACGATCCGCTTGTCCTGAATTTTCTGACACAGGAACGGGAATACGTCCCGGACCGTTGAATTGAGTGGTGAAATCGAATTGCCATTTCTTCATATTGGTGTAATATGACAAATTCAACAAGCCTTTGTATTTACTTTGCAGAGGAGCCCTCAACAGACGGCCGCCCATCGTGGTCTTCACATCATTGTAACGATAAGCACCCAAAACGTCGAACCGGGGGATCAATTCGTATTTCACTTCCACCTGATAACAATTGGAGTAAGAATCACCGTCTAAGTTATAAAAATTGACTTTTCCTACCTGAGTCTCATTATCGGCCACGACCTGATCGGTAAAGTTCGTCCGGTAATAATCGAGGTTGATATTCAGTATACGGTCGAACAAGAGAAATTTGCGGTTCAACTGTACTCCGAAATTCCAGGCTTTTTCCATATCCAAACGATCTAATTCTTCGGGATGGGCTGCCAACAATTTATCGTTGACGTATACCGAATTGGCAGAAGCCAACAGATAACTGTTATCGGCCAGGATGTTGGCTGTCCGGGCACCGTGACCGGCAGACACCTTCAACATCGTAAAATCGTCGGGGGCATAAGCCAGATGTAAACGGGGAGTTACAAAACTACCGAAAATATTATGGTAGTCATAACGCAGTCCGGCCATTACGGTCAATTTTTGCCAGAAAAGTCCGGTATACTGGAAAAAAGCCCCTCCTACCCGTTCGTTACGATCGAAATCTACGGTTGCCGTCTTTTGACCGGAACCCACTAAATAGTCGTTGAAGGATTCATCATAACGATCGAAATTAAAGGACAACCCCGCAGAATATTTCTGATTTTCATTCTGTCCGAATATAGACTGAAAAATATAGTTAGAAAAAACAGTCTGCTGACGGGCTTGATAATCACGGGCGCCATAATATGAATCCTGATCGTGATCGGTATAATTCACCAAAATCGCCATACTGGTATTCTCGTACTGCGGCATCAGATAACCCAACTTCAAAAAGCCTTCATACCGGCGAGAGTCGATGCCGATCCCATACAAAGTACCCTCTCCATAGCTACCCCGCATTTCCTTCCTAAATCCTTTCTGCCCTCCCAGGCGGGTTTCGTCGAGGAACTTCCCTCCGAATTGCAAAAACCAAGTATCGGTCTTATATTGCCAGCGATTCATCACATTGTATTGGGTCGTTTTAGGCATATCCAAAAAGCCATCGTGGTTTCCATCGTGTTCCATGGTCAGCCAATCCCCGTGAGCCAGGATGGCTGTGCTCCACTTGTCATTCAGACGGATGCCTGTATTGGCATTGAATTCGATCATCCCTTCACTATTCCCATAGGCATTGACAAAAATCTTTTCGCTCGTAGCAGGCTTTTTATAATCGACACTGATCTGTCCGGCAATCGCTTCATAGCCATTGATTACCGAACCGGCCCCCTTCGAAACCGAGATAGCGCTCATCCAAGGACCTGGGACATAATTCAATCCGTATAATGCCGAAATCCCCCGAAAATTGGGCATATTCTCCGTCATCATCTGCACGTATTTACCGGTTAGCCCCAACAACTGGATCTGTTTCGCCCCAGTCACAGCATCGGCATATGCCACATCTACCGAAGCATTGGTAGTGAAACTCTCTCCCAGATTACAACAGGCTGCTTTACACAATTCTTCGCCGGTGATCACCTGTTCGATCAGAGGCCCCCGGGTACTCATAATCGTCGTATTTCCCCGGGTGACCACTTTCACTTCATCGAGTACTTCTCCTGCCACCAATTCGATCTCGACCTGTTTATCCGTGCGTTTTACCGTAAGCGTATCGGTCCGGTACCCGATAAAGCTGGCGACCAAGCGCCCCGATTTATTCCATTTGATTTTGAAATGCCCTTCAGCATCCGTCACTACACCGTCTGTCGTTCCGGCCCAATAGACATTGGCACCCGGCAAACCGACCTTTTTTCCATTCTCCTGCTCGACCACCCGTCCCTTTATATCCTGGGCATATCCTCCCAGAGAGGCACATAACAGTACCATTAAACTGAACAATTTCATTTTTACACTATTTACCTTATGATTGAAGATTAAAAATGACAACACACCTTATCCAAATCCATGGTCAGGACTGACCGGCAAAAGGTTTTAACAAAGGAAAGTACACAACGATTCCAGCGAGGGCGGAATCCCGGGAAACTTCCGGTAAAAAGCAAAGCCATCCTTTCCGTCCCGCACAGCAAGAATCTGTATCGTCATCTCCCAACCGCATTCAGGTAAGGTAAATACGGAAAGTTGCATTTGTAAACCCCGCTCTACCAATGAAGAATCGGTCACTTTATAAAAATCATGACGGGAAGAAGCATGACAACAATCTTTGCAAAATTGCCGTTCCCCCTGACAACAGCCACATTCCTCTTCGCAAGGACATGTGTTCTCTGCAGGCAGGACTCTGACTTCGAGATATGTGCGGTCCGAATGAATACAACCCGACTGAGTTACATTCACTCCAATCAATGCCATCCCGGTAATAAGCAGCACTAACGTATGCAATATCTGTTTGCCCAATTTCAACATCGTTTGCAAATATATTCTTTTCCTTTAGAAAGCAACAGAAAGAAATAATTCTTGACAGAATTTTAACTAATAGATTCCTTTTGTCCTAGCCGAAAAAAATTGTATTTTCGTACGATTAAAATCTAGTAATAACTAACCTTTTTCATCATGTTGAGAAAAAATATACGGTCGTCTGTATTTGTATTACTTGCATTGGCTGCCTGTACAAGTAAAAATAATGTTAAAATTACCGGAGAGATCAAGGAAGCCGAAAATCAAAAAGTGTACCTGGAGCAGTTGAATGTCGATCAAGCTGTCATCATCGACTCGACAAAAACCGACCGGTACGGACATTTCACCTTTAAAACAGCAACATCCCTCCCCACTTTCTATAATGTAAAAATCGGTCCGAAGGAATTTATTACTTTCATTGCTGAACCGGAAGATCATATCGAATTGAGCGGAACGTTGAACGGACTTTCCCAGAATTACTGGGTAGACGGATCTGAAAATTCCCTTTGGGTAAAGCTGCTGAATTTTCAACTGAACAATACTCATGTCATGATGGATTCACTGAAGAAAAGCTTTGCCGCCCTTCCTGCCGAAGCGACCAGCGAACGTCAAAAAATTGCAGCCGCCTGGGATTCGATCGTGAACAAACAAATTAACTTTTCGAAGGATTTTATCCTGAAGCATGCCATTTCGCCGGCTTCCTATTATGCCTTGTATCAGAAATTCGATCAGGATAATTTCATCCTGAATCCGGATAACGATTTGCATTCTTATAAAGTCGTCGCCTCTTCGATGAAAGCGATGTATCCGGAATCGCAATATACGAAAGCGATCCTGAATCATTTGGACCAAATCAACAAGGCGATCCAAAACATGAAAATAAAACAATTGATCAACAACAGCGAAGGATCACTGCCGGAAATCCATCTTCCGAATGCACAGGGGGACACCATTGCCCTTAGTTCGCTGAAAGGGAAATATATATTGCTCGATTTTACTGTCTTGAACAGCAAAGACGGAGTCGGCTATATTCAAGAAATGAAAAAGATCTACAACAAATTTAAAAACCGGGGAGTTCAGATTTATCAGGTTTGTCTGGATCCGAACAAACTTGCCTGGCAAAGTCTCGTAAAACAGTTGGATATCAATTGGATTTGTGTCTGGGATCCGGATGGTTTGAAAAGCCGTGCTGCTCAGATGTGGAACATACAACGTGTACCTGCCAATTATATTATCAACCCTAAATTTGAAATTGTCGGGAAAAATCTGGCAGGCCAACGCCTGGAAGACCGTTTGAACGACCTTTTAAAATAATTTAAAATTACTCACCCCAAGAGCGAGAAAGAGGCAGAATCGATGAAAATCAGTGAGCGAATCCCCCATACAGAGCATACCCTCCGGCTCCAGGCTGGCAAAAAGGTTTATTTCGTTTCCGATGTCCATCTGGGTGCTCCTGTATTGGATAATGACCGGGAACGGGAAAACCGCCTGATCCGTTGGCTCGACACCATCCGTCCGGATTGTGGCGAGTTGTTCCTGCTCGGGGATATCTTCGATTTCTGGTTCGAATACAAGCGGGCAGTACCCAAAGGGCATGTCCGCTTTCTGGCCAAGATATGCGAGTTTACGGACCAGGGCATACCTGTACATTTCTTTACGGGTAATCACGATATCTGGGCATTCGGTTATCTCCCGGAAGAATGCGGCGTGATCCTACATACTCACAATGAAATTTTCAGGATAGCCGGTAAGCGTTTCCTGATCGGACACGGAGATGCACTGAACCCACAGGATAAAGGATATCTATTCCTCTACCGTATTTTTCACAACCGTTTTTTACAACGGTGTTTCAGATGGCTACATCCGGATATCGGAATCCTGATTGCGCGGAAATGGTCGTCGCATTCCCGTCTGGAAAACGGCAAAATCGAAGCCGATGCATTCCGGGGAGCGGAAAAAGAAGAGATCGTTCGTTTTTGCCGGGAAGTGCTGCAAGGACAACATTTCGATTATTTCATTTTCGGACACCGGCATCTGCCTATCGATTTTACTCTTTCGCCAAGCAGCCGCTATATCAACACAGGGGACTGGATCACCTATTATAGTTTCGCCAGTTTCGACGGTCGGGAAGTAGTGCTCGAGACCGAAGATAAAAATCAGGATTTTCACTTTGATTTATTGTAAAATTATCTTAACTTACATACACTTAATCTTAAATCTGCGGTGTCATGTTAGTGAAGATATTTAGTGGTGCCGTCAATGGAATCGAGGCCACAACCATTACGCTGGAAGTTAACATCCTGAACGGTGCTAAATTTATCATTGTGGGCTTACCGGACAATGCGGTAAAAGAAAGTCAGCAACGGATCGATTCGGCCCTGCGGGAGATCGGTTCCCGGATTCCGGGCAAGCGGGTAATCATCAATATGGCTCCTGCCGATGTCAAAAAGGAAGGCTCTGCTTATGATCTCCCACTCTGTATCGGTATTCTGGCTGCCAACGAACAACTCTCGCCCGAAGGGCTGGAGAATTTTATGATGTTGGGAGAATTATCACTCGACGGAAGTTTGGTGGCGGTAAAAGGGGTACTTCCTATCGCTATCAATGCCAGGAGCGAGGGTTTCAAAAGCATTATCGTGCCGTTGGAAAATGCAAACGAAGCTGCTGTAGTCGAAGGTATACACGTCTATGGTTTCTCCCATATCCGGGAAGTCACCGATTTTCTGAACGGCAAACAGCAGGCAGAACCGTTCACCTTCGATCCGACCCTATCGGAAGTAACCAACGATCTTCTTTATGATTTTAAAGATGTGAAAGGGCAGGAAACCGTCAAACGGGCTTTGGAAATTGCAGCCGCCGGTGCTCACAACCTTCTGATGGTAGGAGCACCCGGCTCGGGGAAGACGATGCTTGCGAGGCGTTTACCGGGAATACTCCCTCCGATGACTGTCGAAGAGTCGCTGGAAACCACAAAAATTCATTCCGTCGCGGGAAAACTATCCCGGAATTGTTCGCTGATTACGACCCGGCCTTTCCGTTCACCCCATCATACGATCTCTCCGATAGCCCTGATCGGCGGAGGAGCTTTTCCTCGTCCCGGTGAAATCTCTCTCGCTACGAACGGTGTTCTTTTCCTGGACGAGCTCACTGAATTTCAGCGCAATGTTTTAGAAGTTATGCGCCAACCCCTGGAAGACCGGAAAATTACCATCAGCCGGGCCCGCTACAGTGTCGATTATCCGGCCAATTTTATGCTGATCGCTTCCATGAATCCTTGTCCCTGTGGTTATTATAACCATCCGACTAAAGAATGTACCTGTTCGGGAAGTGCGATCCAGCATTATTTATCCAAAATTTCGGGTCCTCTGCTTGACCGGATCGATATGCATATCGAGGTTGTCCCGGTAGAACTGGAAAAAATTGCCGGAATACAAGAAGCCGACCCTAGTAGCGTAGTCCGGGCAAGGGTGATCGCTGCCCGCAACATTCAAACGGAGCGTTTTAAAGATTATCCGGGTATCTACTGTAATGCCCAAATGTCCCCGCCTCTGCTGAAACGCTTTTGTCCGTTGGATAAACAATGCCTTTCTTTATTAAAAATGGCGATGCAGAAATTCGGACTTTCTGCACGGGCTTATGACCGGATTATCAAACTCTCCCGGACAATTGCCGACCTGGCAAGTTCGGACCATATCCTGCCGCAACATATAGCGGAGGCTATTCAATACCGAAGCCTGGACCGGGAATCGTGGGGGAGTTAAGGAAGGAGCAAGCCGTAAATCACACCCGGCTCAAAATATCCTCCAAACCTTCGAAATGGTTTTTATAGTCTTCCAGAGACCGGCGAATCACTTCATAAGCTTCTTCCCTGCCATAAACATGAGTAATCTCGACCTTACGCTGGCCTTCTTCACCCGGCATATCTTTATAGGTGAGGAAATAGTGTTTCAAACGGTCGACGACAATGTGCGGTAATTCGGAAATATCATTATATACGTTGTACGTAGCGTCGTGTTTCAACACAGCAATGATTTTATCGTCTGCCTCATTACCGTCGAGCATCCGGAAGCCACCGATCGGACGTACCCGGGCAATGATATCTCCATGCGAGATAGTTCTTTCTGTCAATACACAAATATCCAAGGGGTCACAGTCGCCCTGAATATCTGTCCGCTGCGTTTGCTGCATCGCATATTCGGCGACCAAACCACCGCAATAACTTTGCGGGATAAAGCCATAGAGAGCCGGTACCACATTCGAATACTTCTGAGGACGGTCGATCTTGATGTATCCGCTGACTTTGTCCAATTCATACTTTACTGTATCTGTAGGTACCATTTCTATAAATGCAGTAACCACTTCCGGAGCATCGTCACCTACTTCCAAACCATGCCAAGGATGTGATTTATATCTCAATCCCATCAGACGAGCTATCGGGTCGTTAATCTTATTACCCATATTACTTTTGTGTTAAATTTATTTATTGGTGTTAAATAATGCTTGTTCGATATATTCAATCAAAATATGAATGATTTTGATGTGTATTTCCTGAATACGATCGCTATACTTATTCCAGGGTACTACGATAGTTATATCACATTTTTCTTTCATTTCTCCTCCTGTCTTTCCTGTCAGTCCGATCACCTTCATTCCTTTGACATGAGCAGTGTCGATGGCCTGTAGTATATTGGAAGAGTTACCGGAAGTACTGATCGCTAAGAGCACATCTCCCCGATTACCCAAAGCCTCGAGGTATTTCGAGAAAACCGAGTCGAAACTCATATCGTTCGATACACAGGTGAAATGGGAAGGATCGGCAATTGCAATGGCCGGCAGGGCAGCCCGCTCATGACGGAAACGTCCCGTGAGTTCTTCGGCAAAATGCATGGCATCACACAAGGACCCTCCATTGCCACAACTAAACACTTTTCCCCCTTGCCGGAACATATCTACCAGCAGATCTCCGGCATTTTTTACTTGTCCGAGATTTTTCTCATCGGAAATAAAAGCTTCCAGCACCTGCTGTGCTTCTAAAAAACTATTTTTGATCAGATCCATAATTTCCTTTCCCCTCTATTTTAATATTATTCATTTTTTTCTACTTTCCACTCGACGATCATTCCCCTATCCCGCTTCAACATATGCGCAGGAACTACGGATTTAATCTCATCACAAAGCAAAGTTATCAAACGTTGTTTGGTGAAATGCCGGGAATAAATGACACTTACTTCGCGCAGAGGCTTCGTATTGGCAATAGACCTGACCTGTTTCTTTTTTTCGGGCGACATATATTGCAAGGCCAGTTCAGGAATCAAAGTGAAGCCTCCTTCCACATCTACAATCCGCATCAGCGTTTCGAGGGAATTACTTTCGAACTCGAAAGGCAGATTCTTATGCTGGCTCGCAGACATTTCACAAAGGTTGACGACCTGATTACGGAAACAGTGGCCATTTCCCAGCATCCAAATGTCAGACGTAACGATATCTTCATGCCCGACTTCTTTTTTCTTCAGCAATTCGCAATCAGGATGTGCATATACCAACATCTCTTCGTAGAATACGGGACGCTCGACAATTTTTTCGTCGTGGTAAGGGGTAACGAATAAGCCGACATCGAGCATATCACGTTTCAGCCGGCGAATGATCTCTTCGGAGACCAATTCTTCGACCTCGACTTTTACTGCCGGATATTTGCGGATATAGGGCCCGATGAAAACCGGTAACAGGTAAGGAGCCAGTGTCGGTATGATTCCGATTTTCAGTGTTCCCTCGACCTCTTGCTGTTCTTCCTGAATGATCTCTTTTATCCGTTGCGTAGCGGATAAGGTCATACGTGCCTGTTCGATTAATTTTGCCCCGAGATCGGTCGGTACGACAGGTTGTCTCGAACGGTCGAAAATGATGACTCCCAGCTCATCTTCAAGCTTTTTTATCTGCATGCTTAAAGTGGGCTGGGTTACGAAACATTTTTCTGCAGCTGTAGCAAAATGACGATATTCATCGATAGCAACGATATATTCCAGCTGGGTCAGTGTGATCATTCAGGTCGTGTATTTGAGATTTTTATTCGAAAAAGTCTTTTACCTTGCGGAAAAATCCTTTTTTATTTTCGACATTGGACGGTTTCAAGAAGCTACGTTCTTTCAAATCCTCCATCGTTTTTTTATCCTCTTTAGAAAGATTTTTGGGAATCCAGACATTCACTTTGACCAACAAATCTCCTTTACCATACCCATTGATGTCGGGAATTCCTTTCCCTTTCAAGCGCAGGATTTTTCCGGGTTGTGTACCGGGTTCTATCTTCACTTTTACTTTCCCCTCGAGTGTCGGGATTTCGACGGAATCGCCCAATACAGCTTCGGGGAAACCGATGAAGGTATTATATAACAGATCGTTTCCATCGCGCACCAACTCGGGATGTTCGATTTCTTCGATCAATATGATGAGATCACCGTTTACTCCTCCCCGACGGGCAGCATTTCCTTTTCCACTCAAAGACAACTGCATGCCATCAGCCACTCCGGCCGGGATATTCAAGGTAATCACTTCTTCGGAAAGCTGAACACCTTCTCCGTTACAATGGGAACATTTCTCATTGATTATCTTGCCTTCTCCTTCACAAGTGGGACAAGTAGATGTCGTTTGCATGGCACCCAGGATGGTATTCTGTACCCGGGTGATCTGTCCGGTACCATGACAAGTGGAACAGGTGGAAAAAGAGTTACCGTCTTTTGCTCCGGTACCGTGGCAGTGGGTATCAGCAACATATTTCTTTACTTTGATTTTCTTTTCTACGCCTGTAGCCACTTCCTCCAGGGTCATCTTCACTTTCACTCTCAGGTTGGTTCCCCGATTTACCCGTCTGGCTGAACGTCCTCCGCCTCCAAAACCACCGAAGCCACCGAAACTACCGAAAATATCTCCGAAATGTGCGAAGATGTCGTCCATACTCATTCCTGCCCCGCCGAAACCTCCGGCTCCTGCCCCCATTCCGGCATGTCCGAACTGATCATAGCGACGGCGCTTTTCTTCATTACTCAATACATCATAAGCCTCTGCCGCTTCTTTAAATTTTTCCTCTGCTTCTTTATCTCCCGGGTTTCTGTCAGGATGATATTGTAAAGCGAGCTTCCGATAAGCTTTTTTTATCTCGGCCGCTTCAGCATTTTTAGCCACCCCCAACACTTCGTAATAATCTCTTTTTTCAGCCATTACTTTTATATTTGATTATAGGTTCCGGATTTGGGGTTACCGCTGTAATCCAAAATCCGAATTTCCAGACACACCTTCTGTTCCAATCGTGGATTTATTATTCACCGACAACTACTTTAGGAAAACGGATTACTTTATCATGTAAGGTATATCCTTTCTGAATGCAATCGACGACTTTTCCTTTCAACTCTTCGGCAGGAGCCGGAATCTTCGTTACCGCTTCCTGCAATTCAGGATCGAAATCGGTATGCAGGCATTCCATTTCTTTCACTCCCTGCTGAGATAAGAAATCCCTGAAGTTGGCATAGATCAATTCAACTCCTTCGCGTAAAGCCGGCACATCTTCGGCCGTTTCCATACTTTTCAGAGCTCTTTCGAAATTGTCCATAACAGGCAGGATTTTTTCCAGAATTTGTTCTCCTGCGTTCTTCGTCAATTCCATTCTTTCTTTAAGGGTACGTTTACGATAGTTATCGAATTCAGCCGACAAACGCAGGTATTTATCATTTATTTCAGACAATTTTTGTCCCAGTTCTTCTATTTTCTGGTCTTTATCTTCTTTTTTCGCTTTGGCGTGTTTTTCTTTGGTTTCTTTCTCTTCTTTTACATCCCCGGCGTTTACTTTATCTTTCAATTCTTCCTGTGCTTCAGTATCCTTTACATCTTTAGACATGGCGTTTATTTTAATTATTTACACTATCTTATCAACAAGTATTACGCAAATAGAGTATCCCCGGATACTATAAAAATTGCTAAAGCAAAACTAAGCAAAAACTTTGCCAATACCAAACCGCTGACAGGCGTGGTTGTCATTCTGTTAATGCGGCAGTTTTTGCTGACAATGTGGCACCCAAACCGGTCTGTTTATTGTTTTTTCCTGGAAAAGTTCAATTTGCCTTCATCGGCAAAACTGTAATAGGCATTTTCTCCGACGATAATGTGGTCATAGAGCTTGATATCGAGCAGTTGTCCTCCCTCATAGATTTTTCGGGTAATCAGCTCGTCGTATGTGCTAGGGACCAAAGAGCCTCCCGGATGATTATGGGCAATAACGATATAAGTGGCTTTCATGTCTAAAGCCCCCCGGAAAAGTAATCTGACATCGATCACCGTTCCGTCCATTCCTCCCGACGATAAGCATTCACATCCTTTCACCTGGTTGGAATGTGTCAGATAGATGACCCAAAATTCTTCATGATCCAAGTCTTCGATAAAAGAGCGGATATACCGATAAGCCTCCCTGCTAAAGCGGATCACCGATTTCATTCTTTTGGTCTCGGGCCGCCGACGCCGTCCGATCTCTATCGCTGCAACAATAGCAGTGGCCTTAGCCATGCCTACCCCTTTATACTTATTTATCAACTCCCTGACCGAGCGTCTGGCCAATTGGTTCAAGTCGTTGTTATTATCGGCGAGGATTCGCCGGGCCAACTCCAAAGCTGTCTCTCCTCCGACACCGGAACGAAGCAAAATAGCGAACAACTCACTGACCGAAAGCGCAGCAACACCCTTTGTAAGCAATTTTTCCCTAGGCAGTTCATCAGCAGCCCAGGAATTCATCGGTAGATACTGATCACCCATAACGCAAAAGTTTTAGATAAACAATTTACGAAAAATATGGGAGATAACAAAGAAAGGAGATGAGTTTTACTCATCTCCTGTATATCGGTTTAGAGAATAAACGAATTACAGTTTATTGACGTGCAAAGCCAATTTAGATTTCAAATTGGCAGCTTTATTATCATGGATAATATTTTTCTTTGCCAATTTATCCAGCATAGCAACTACTTTCGGCAGTAATTCAACTGCTACAGCACGATCAGTTACCATACGTAATTTTTTCACCGCATTACGGGTCGTTTTAGCATAATACCGATTATGTTCTCTTTTAGTTGCAGTCTGTCTGATTCTTTTTTCTGATGATTTATGATTTGCCATCTCTACAAATATAAAAATTCAACTTTTCAAGTAGTCTGTACGGGAATCGAACCCGTGTTACAAGAATGAAAATCTTGCGTCCTAACCCCTAGACGAACAGACCATAGTTTTGCTTAGCGGATGCAAATATACGGCAAATTTATTTCCTGGCAAAAAAAATATCTTTTTTTTTCTCAAAATCCTCAACATTTTATCTAACCTTCTATTATTTAGCAAAATAGGACAAGAAAATGTAAAATAAAAAAACAGTTTGTACTTACCGATGTAAAGCCCGACTAAAATTCAAACTGGAATCTCAATTATATTCCATTTCCCAAGCGAATCATTACCTTTGTATGCAATATAAATTGGAAACCAATAAGTATAACCAGTCATGGGTAAATTATATTTAATTCCTACTCCCGTAGGGAATATGGAAGATATCACATTACGTGCACTTCGTTTATTGAAAGAAGTGGACCTGGTTTTAGCAGAAGACACGCGTACCAGTGCCAAGCTATTGAAGCATTATGAGATCACCACTCCCCTGCTTTCTCATCATAAATTCAACGAACACCAGCAAGTAGACCGGATAGCGGAAAGACTGGAAAGAGGAGAGAATATAGCCCTGATCAGTGATGCCGGTACTCCGGGAATTTCCGACCCAGGCTTCCTGCTCACCCGTACCTGCGTAGAACGGGGAATAGCCACGGAATGCTTGCCGGGAGCGACTGCTTTCGTTCCGGCCCTGGTCAATTCAGGATTTCCTTGCGACCGTTTCTGTTTTGAAGGATTTCTGCCCCAGAAAAAAGGCCGGCAAAAGAAGTTGAGTGCCTTAGCAGAGGAAAACAGAACTATGATTTTTTATGAATCCCCGTTCCGTCTGGTAAAAGCCCTGGAACAAATGGCAGAGGTATTCGGCCCGACCCGTCATGCTTGTGTGGCCCGGGAAATCAGTAAAATGTTCGAAGAATTCAAAAGAGGGACTCTCGAAGAACTGGCCGGCTGGTATAAACAAAACGGCGTGAAAGGAGAGATTGTGCTGATCGTCGCCGGTAAAGACTATAACCTGGCAGAAGAGGAAGGATTACACATCGAAATCGAAGAGGAAGAGTAACAAGAAAGGTTCAGGTAAATAAATGACGTGTACTATCAAGCTGAATGAAGCAAAATAATACACGTCATCAATAGTATTATCTATTTCCTGAATATTTCTCTCCTAATCGGATGTTTTCCGGGCCATCTCGATCATCTGGCTCAATTCGGCTACGATTTCCTCATCACTGCCGGCAGCTCCCGTTACTTTAAATCGGACGTTCAGAAAAAGCAAGACGACACTCGACAGAGCTCCAATAGTTCCCGAACACGAACACCTTCGACTCACGTTATCACTACATGGGAAACAAACTGTGACCTAAAAAACATGAACTTCTACGAAACAGCCGTTTTCCGATTCCTTACATTAAGATTACGAATTAATTTAGAAATCAGTATTTTGTAAATAATAAGAAAATCCGGTCAAATAGCCTAGGTATCCGTATTCCACCTGTTTTTCAAGCTTATAATATTTTCCTTCTCCTTTCTTTGGTCTGTAGTGCAAACGGAAGATGGAGGGTTTTGTGGCGGAAAACCATTGGAACAGGAACGAGTGTCCGGTTAGGTTTTCCGAACGCCCGACCGGTGGTGTTTGACGAACGAAGTGAGGAGTTCCGCCGGTCAGTGAAGGGAAGCCTTAGCGGACCGGTCCAGGCGAACCGGTCTGAGGACATAAAATCCGGAATCGGAATAGAAAGAAAAAATAATTCTACGTTTATAAACGTAAATATGTATATCACTGGCATAATATTTTTAAATTGTCATCGGTTTCTATTCTGTCGCTTTCAAATCCACTTTTAGGCCCCTACGCTCTCTCAAAGTTTGCAATATCTGTTCTTTCACTCTGTCGATCCGATCTTTCTTTACAGACAAATCAACACCGGTATATTGTTTCTGTTTTTCCGCTTCATCCCATCTTTTCCTTTTGGAAAAAACTTCATAATAACCTTCAAAAAACTCTAAAAATAAGTCAATAAAACAGATAGTTGATGAAATACCGTTATATTTGAAACAGAATAAGACATTATTTATGGAAATCGTTATTATTTTAGGATTAATTTTTTTTAACGGCATTTTATCCATGTCGGAAATTGCCATGGTATCTGCCCGTAAAAGTCGTTTAGAAACAGCAGCTAAAAAAGGAAGTAAAACTGCAAAAACCGCCCTGCGTCTGGCCAATGAGCCGGATCGTTTTTTATCCACGATACAAATCGGGATCACCCTGATCGGTATTCTGACCGGTTTATATTCGGGAGAAGCTTTAGCCGGGGATCTGGCCCGTTGGCTGGAAACGATCGGTATCCCCCAGGCCCATAGCCTCACTTTAGCGAAAGGAATCATCGTTATATTAGTCACCTATCTGACTTTAATATTGGGAGAATTGGTACCGAAACACCTGGGCATGAATGCACCGGAAAAAATCGCCCGGTTGATCGCCCGGCCCATGGAAGTGCTGTCCAAAATCGCCTCTCCTTTCGTCTGGTTGCTTTCAGCCAGCACCCAAGCAGTTATCCGGCTCACCGGTCTTCATACCTCTACAGAAAATAAAGTGACCGAAGAAGAAATTAAAGCAATCATTCAGGAAGGTACTGAAGACGGTGAAATCCAGGAAGTAGAACAAGACATTGTAGAAAAAGTTTTCAACCTGGGCGACCGTAAAATCGGTTCTATCATGACCCATCGCAGTGACCTCATTTGGCTGGAAATCGGCGAATCCGCCGAATCGATCCGGAATAAAGTGAAGGAGAACGTGTATACCGTGTATCCGGTAGCCCACGATGAACTGGACCACATCGAAGGAGTGGTGTACCTGAAAGACCTTTTCAGCCATTTGGACGAACCGGATTTCAAGCTGGCCGATATTTTACGTCCGGCTCAGTTTTTCCCGGAAAACCAAAGCGTGTACAATACGCTGGGACATCTGAAATCCGATCACATCAAATACGGATTGGTAACCGACGAATTCGGTAGTATCCAGGGAATCGTTACTTTAAAAGATATCGTAGACGTGTTGCTGGGAGAAATCACCGAAAGCCACGACGAACCTGAAATCATCCGCCGCGACGACGGTTCGCTATTGGTCGACGGCCAATGCTCGTTCTACGAATTTTTGGAATACATCGATATGGAATGCCTGTATCCCGAATACGACTATAACACCATCAGCGGCCTGATCCTGCATCTACTGGAACACATCCCCCATACCGGCGAGAAAATCTCCTGGCACGAGCTGGAATTCGAGATTGTCGACATGGACGGAGCCCGTATCGATAAAATATTGGTGTATAGCAAGAAACACGATAAATAACAAAATTTTATACGAATTACTTTTCAGGCTCGATCGCATTTTTAGGAACCGATCGAGCCTGAAATTATTTTCCCAAATACGTTTATAACGCTTTCCGGATCCGAACCAATTTCTCCAGCAATCCTTCGAGCAAATCCAGACGCAGCATATTCGCACCGTCCGATTTCGCATTTTTCGGATCAGGATGAGTTTCGATAAAGATGCCGTCGGCTCCGACAGCTATTCCGGCTTTAGCGATGGTCTCGATCAACTGAGGTTGTCCGCCGGTCACCCCGCAACTCTGGTTGGGTTGCTGCAAAGAATGAGTAACATCGACAACGACAGGACATTGACATTCTTGCTGCATAATCTTGATTCCTCTATAGTCGACCACTAAATCCTGGTATCCGAAAGTCGTCCCCCGCTCGGTCACCATCACATTTTCGTTTCCGGATTCACGCACCTTATCGACAGCAAAACGCATAGCATCGGGAGATAAAAACTGTCCTTTCTTAATATTCACCATCCGGCCTGTTTTCGCTGCCGCTACCAGTAAATCGGTTTGCCGGCAGAGAAATGCCGGGATTTGGAGAATATCGACATATTCCGCAGCCATAACGGCATCTTCAGGACTATGAATATCCGTCACCACCGGTATTTGAAAATCTTTCCGGATCTTCGCCAATATTTTTAAAGCCTTTTCATCCCCGATTCCTGTAAAAGAATCCAAACGGGAACGGTTGGCCTTTTTAAAAGATCCTTTGAAAACATAAGGAATCCCCCATTTATCGGTGAGCTCGGAAACATGTTCCGCAATCTTGAGTGCCATTTCTTCGCCCTCGATGACACAAGGACCGGCTAATAAAAAAAACATCTCTTGTCCAGTCATTTCATTCAATATTTTCATATATATAGGATTTTAGGGCCACACACCCATTTCAGGTTAATATTTCTTCTTCCACCAGGCTTTCAGTCGTTCCAATAGTTTCAGTTCAGCGGCATTTTGCTGAGGTTTATAAAATACCTGCTGTTTCAGTTCCTGCGGCATAAACTCCATTTCTACAAAATTACCCGGATAATCATGAGCATATTTGTAATCTTTCCCATAGTTCAGTTCTTTCATCAATTTGGTCGGAGCATTCCGCAAATACAAAGGAACGGGTAGGTTTCCGGTTTGTCTCACCGTCGCCATCGCTTCATTGATCGCCATATAAGCCGAATTACTTTTAGGAGAGGTGGCTAAATAAATCACACATTCCGATAAGGGAATCCTGGCTTCGGGCATACCGATTTTATGGACAATATCGAAACAGGTATTGGCCAGCAACATCGCATTCGGATTGGCCAATCCGATATCTTCAGAAGCGGAAATCAGCAAACGCCGGGCGATAAACTTAGGATCTTCTCCCCCTTCCAGCATCCGGGCCATATAATACAAAGCCGCATTCGGATCACTTCCCCGGATCGACTTGATCATGGCAGAAATAATATCGTAGTGCTGTTCCCCGTCTTTATCGTACATCAACGGATTTTCCTGTAATTCTTTGCGTACCGTATCGTTATCGATGAGGATTTCCGGTCCCGGCTGGGCATTCACCACCAGCTCAAGGATATTCAACAACTTACGGGCATCCCCGCCACTAAAGGAAATCAGGGCTTCTTTCTCCTTAACGACGATATTTTTTTCTTTCAGATAAAAATCTGTCGTAACCGCACGGTCTATCAAGCCTTCCAGATCGGCTTTCTCCTGAGATTTCAGGACATATACCTGACAACGGGACAATAAAGGCGAGATCACCTCGAACGAAGGATTCTCGGTCGTCGCCCCGATCAGGGTAACGGTTCCCTTTTCGACTGCGGCCAATAAAGAATCTTGCTGTGCCTTGGAAAACCGGTGGATTTCATCGATAAAAAGTATCGGATTAGGCGTATTGAAAAAACGCTGGCTTTCCGCTTTTTGTATCACTTCACGCACATCTTTTACTCCCGAACTAACGGCACTCAGGACATAAAACGGACGTTTCAGCTGTTCGGCGACGATCATGGCCAAGGTCGTTTTACCGACTCCCGGAGGTCCCCACAAAATAAAAGAAGAGACCACCCCGGATTCGATCATCTTACGCAACACTTTCCCTTTTCCTACCAAATGTTGCTGACCGATATAATCGTCCAGCGTCTTAGGCCTCAATCGCTCTGCTAAAGGTTTATTCTCCATAAAAAATCCGTATCTTTTTACAAAGATACGGATTAAATCTTTCATTCTCCTGCATCCACTCTCATTTTTTAGAGGTGCCGCTCTCCAGGATACTCACAATAGAGAATAAACAAAAACAGATCGCTCCTAACCCGACCAATACCCGGGCCGGAACAAAAAATGCATTGTCATACAACCCTTCCTCAAACAGAAAGGCAGCTAAAAACAAACACAACAAAGCAGTCAGTACCGGAATCAACGGAATCCGGTTGGCTAAAGCAAAACTCTGTTTCCACACTTTAGCCAACAAAATTACTTTACTGGAGATGCTGAAACAAACCAATCCCAAGCCCATCATGATGAAACCGGTGGTATTGGCCACATTCCCGGCCATAGCAAGAATAACGACCAATCCCCAGATAAAAGCCACCGTTCCCATCACCAAAACCAATTTCGGCCAATTTTTACGGTCACTTTCTCCATAAGTATTCCGGATCTGTTTGGCGATACTGGCCACCAAAGCAATCAGGCTGGTACAAATACAAGCCAATCCTCCCATCACAGTACCGGCTACCAAAAAATAAGCCCCTTCACCGATCCGGGATAACAACACGATCGCCCAAACCCAGGCGGTCAAGGAAAACAATAAAGTCAAACCGATCAGTACATTCTGTGTCATTGCAGAAAAACCTTCTTTATTGACTTCATTCGTCGCATTAGCCGAATTGGCCGGTATTAAATAAAATTTTGTAGAAGAAGTTGCTGCTGTAGAAACGCAAGCTGTGATCAAACCGACTCCGGCCACGACATGGCCTGAAACAATGAAATTGGAATTTTCAGCAAAACCGAAAATCCAAATCCCCGATACTATTGTTAAAAAGGCTACAACATATCCGAAACCGGGAATAATATATTTTAAAACCGTATGGAATTTATGGATCAATTGCCGGATAATAGTTGCAGCAGTCGCAAACAAAGCCAGACAAATAGCTCCCAGAAAAAAAACAACAGGTCCGGCAACCTGCCTGGCTCCATCGTCTCCATACAAAAAAATAAACCCGCCGAGAAAAAAACAAATAAATGCCATCACAACGGGAATTACCCGAAACAAAATACTGATACCGTGATTCATAATTCAATATTTGAAAATTAAACTCACACGGTATACGGAAAGCTCCGGATAAAAGTTCTTCGGTTATTTTGTATCGATTTATTAATGAACCGGTTCTATTCCAGCCCATCGCTAAATCGATACCTAAATATCTGATCCAATTTCTTTTATATCAAATCACATAAAGCAGCAGCTCCCGCAATAATTGCAGTCGTTGTATCGGCGACCGTCATGATAGAAGCATTGATCCCGTTGGCTTTCATATATTGACCGATCAAAGGCAGGAAATACTGTTCGGAAAGTACCATACCTCCTCCGATCACCAGCATATCGGCATTAAATCGGGTCATAAAGGGCACCATGATCTCTCCGAAAGAATTCGAAAATTCGCGGAAGACCTGCTCGGTCTCTGTTTTATATTTACCGGCCTGGTATAAATCGATCATTCCTTTCACCCCGTGAATCGCCTCTCCGGTCAATTCGGCAAAACGCTTTTCGAACCAGCGGGTAGAAACATAATCCTCAGCGATCACCCCACGGAACGGATAATTCCACAGTTCTCCTCCGATAGGCACTCCGGGGCCATAAGTAGCATAACAACCGTCTACGATAAAACAAGCTCCGAAACCGGTACCCAAAGTCACTCCGATCAAATGGCGGTCACGGCTTCCGTTCAATCTCCAGGCGCCCATACCGAAAGCAGCGGCATCGTTCGTAAATAAAATAGAAGAAGGCAGGATGCCTGTAACACGGCTCAACTCCTGACGGATATTCAGTCCTTTCAGAGAAGCGAATTTGTGATCGGCCATAGCGATCCCCTGCACAAAATCGAAAGGTGATGGCATAGCGACTCCAATTCCACGGATAATCTTACCTGCCGCTTTACCCATACACTCTTTCAACGCTTTTTCCCAAGCTGCCAGAATAATACCGGCACTTTGATTTTCAGCCACTTTAACTTCGGCATACGTATTTTCGATCAAACTACAGTCGCTCAAATTAACAAGCTGACAAGCAATGTGTGACCCTCCGATATCCACACCCAGCACATAAATATCTTCCATTATCTATTCTTTTATAAGTTTAGTAATTCATTGAAGTACAAATGTGAAAATTTATTTCCACATATCAAATTTCTATCCTTTAAATATTCAGCCGGTAATGATCCACCATTTCCAGCAAGGCAGCCCCATAACGTTCCGCGACCTTTTTCCCGATCCCCGGTATAGCCAGTAATTCTTTCCCTGTTGTCGGCAGCGTGTTGGCCACCCCCAGCAAAGCTTTCTGCTGCAAAACGGTATAGGCCGGCAATCCCAGACGCATCGCTTCCTCCTTCCGCCACAAACGCAAGGCATTGTATAATTTCGGATGCAAAACATCTTCTCCGACCTCCAGTTTTTCGGTGGTCTTCCTGGCCCGGGGTTTCGGTTTTTCCAATACAGCCTTCGCTTTCGCCATTAAATAGGCCTTCACTTCAAACCCTTCTTTCACAGCCTCCAGAGTCTCTATCTTCACCCCCACTTCCAACCTCAATTTCTCCAAAGCTTCCCCGACTGTTTTACGTACGTCTTTATTATCGATTTCGGGTTGTGCACTCTCTAAGAAAGCTACGATATGCCGGCCGGTCTGTTCGCTGAAGTAAGCAACTCCTTTAGCTATCCTTTCCCCGACCTGCCGATCGGTATCGTAATTTGCAGCCCCTTCGATCAGACGCTCCAGCTGCATCTGAAATTTTTCTCCCACCTCCGTCAATTCGCTATGACACAACTCCCTGACCTCCCGGCAACGCTTGGTTAACTCGGGGTATAATTTCCACAAATGTTCTCCGAATACCCAAGCTACATGTTGCAGGCGTTTAAGTACACCACTATAATCGAACAGTTCTTTCAACAACTGTAAATAATAGGCCCTGCGTGCATCTTCCAACTGCATCGGTCCGGGCTGATTCCGGGAAACTTCATCCGTAAAATGCTTCACCACCTGATCGTTGATCAGAGCCTCGGGACGTAAAGGTGTTCCCAAAACCAACCCTTCCAGACTTTTACACCGGCTCAAAGCGACATACACCTGCCCATGCGTAAAGGCAGCTCCCGCATTGACAATAGCTTTTTCGAAAGTCAACCCCTGACTCTTATGAATGGTAATCGCCCAGGCCGTTTTCAAGGGATATTGTTTAAAACTACCTGCGACAGTCTCTGAAATTTCCTGTGTTTCAGCGTCGATACTGTATTTGGTATTGGTCCACTCTTCCCGGGTTACTGTAATCGCGTCCTTTTCGTCCCCGCATCTCACCAGGATATTGTCGGCACTGATCGCTGTAATCCGTCCGATTTTTCCGTTATAATACCGCTTCTCAGCCGACGAATCATTCTTCACAAACATAACCTGAGCCCCTTTTTTCAATACCAAATGCTGATCTGTCGGGAAAGCATATTCGGGAAAATCGTCTTTCACCTCCGCCGAATAGGTATAAGCCCTTCCTTCAAGCGCATCCAGTTTGCGGTTATTGATCTGCTGAGCCTGGTAATTATGAGTTGTCAGCGTAATATATCCTTCGGAATCATCCGGATTGAATCCGGGTATATATCTGCTGTTCAAGGCCTTCAAGGTAGCCAGATCCACCTGGTTATCCCGGATCTTATTGAGTAAATGGATGAATACCGAATCCGACTGCCGGTATACGTGAGTCAATTCGATACACTGATACGCGACCGTCTGCAATGCTTTGCTGCAAAAAAAGAAAGGAGACGGATAAATATGCTTCAATATCCCCCATTCCTCTTCTTTCACGACAGGTGCCAATTGCTGCAAATCACCGATCATCAACAACTGTACCCCGCCGAACGGTTTGCTCCGGTCTCTGTAGCGGCAGAGCATATCACTCACCGCATCCAACAAATCTGCCCTGACCATACTGATCTCATCGATGACCAGCAAATCCATGCTCCGGATAATATTGATTTTTTCCCGTCCGAATTTATGGTTAAACCGTTTCTCACCCGAGCGGTTTTCTTCAGTTCTACCCGGAACATAAGGTCCGAAAGGCAATTGAAAAAATGAATGAATGGTAACTCCCCCGGCATTGATCGCTGCCACACCGGTAGGAGCGACAACAATCATTCGTTTAGGCGAACGTCGCTTCAACTCCCGTAAAAATGTCGTTTTTCCTGTACCGGCCTTACCGGTCAAAAAAATACTGGTACCGGTATATTCCAGAAAATTAAAAGCAAGCTCTAATTGGGGATTCGTTTCCATATCGACGCAACATCATATGAAAACAAAGTTACAACAAAAAGTGGAAAACGGAAAACGTAGTAATAAATTTGATATACAGAATATTTTTCTTCGGTCCTCTTTTTTAACAGATTCCGGGACAAAAGATCCGTCCCGGAATCCAAGATAATATTCCACTTTCTAATCATTCCGCCAATCCATATTCACTATCTTGCCAAGGCCTGTCCAATCGGCTTTCGGATCGGATGTCACCTCGATTACATCCGGGTTTATTCCGACGGTCAGCTTACGTAACCGACCGCCATCAGGGGTATTATAAGTCGCGATATACAAGTCATTGATTGTTTCTTTATGGGCTGTCCACGGCCTAACAGACTCTTCATAACATCCTTGAATATTAAATTTGAGCATGGTAATTTCTCCGCCCCAATCACCTAAATCCTGTACACGTTCATGTCCGGGATTATAATCATAGGCATATAACCTGCTGCCGACACTGTAAAAAACAAGCGTTCTTTCGGATGAAAAAGCATAATGACTTGCTTTAGAGAAATCGGTGGCCAGGGATTGTACGCTATACTTACCTATTTTTCCCGGTGTTGCTAATGCAGTAAATGGTATTTTCGGCATATTTCAGTGTCGGTCCGTCTTCGCCCTGGTTCCATGGGAACATAACCGATTATACACTTTCAGATTAGTAATCTTAGATTTGAAATTTCCGGCATTTTTAAGCGGAAATACTAATGTACGGATAAAATTATTCTGCTTTTCGGCTTCGTTCAGATATCGTTTTTCAATTCCCATTCGTTCGATAAGTTGTCCGTTTATGAACAATGAAGTGGAGAGAGCATCCCCTGTGATTTTTACAGAAATCTTTTCTCCCGGATAAGGCCGGAAAGCAAAAGTGTTCATATAGCCATCCCGGGAGAAGCCGAACATACCTTTCACAGGATCGGCAAGATAAAATACAGCATTAGGGGAACGAAATAATTCGGTGCCATAATTTTCATTGGCAGCTTCCATATCAAACGTGATTGTATAGTCATATCCGATTTCGGTATACGGCAACTCGGATCCGGGAGTAATTGATGAAGTCTCATACACAAGACTGTTTTCATCATCACCGATCCTGCCCAATTGATTCACATCCGGAGCCTCACTCAGTTTTTGCCGTTTTGTTTCAAATTCTGTATAAGAAAATGCAGGAGCAATGTTCCATGTTTTCACCGCAATAGTCTGCAAAGCCGGGAAAATACGGTGATGGATGTCTTTCACAGAAATCCCGTTACCAACTATGTCATTCCATACAGCAAACATACCGCCAATAATTGCCGGATCTTTCTCCTCAAATACAACATCGGCTACATGTGCCGGAGTCCATTGCTTATACAACCGTTCTGTGTTCAGATAGTCCCAATAATAACCTGCAAGCGGTACGATGTAAGTCAGACCATCCGGAATACTAATCAAATTATATCCTTGTTGCACCATATCTTTCGGATTGGCAAAACCATTGTACCAAGCATACATAATGACATTATCTGATTTAACAGGTGTTTCTCCTGCGGCATGTGTGAGTGCTCCCCATACACATGCTTGTTTTCCAAAACCTTCTACGAATTTAATGTAATGATCGGTGAATGCCCGGAACTGTTCCACAACTTCTTTCTTTTTATTTGAATATTCGTCGGTGCCAATATGCACTCTAGGTCCCCGGAATACAGGGTTCTCTCCATCAAGATATTCTTTGAAGAGTGCATCAACAAATGAATAGACTTCGGGATGAGACAAATTCAAATGATCCATGCCATATTCCTTGCTGCCTAATTCCGGTTTGTAATGACTGAAGGCAAGCGAATGGGCAGGAATGTCGATTTCGGGAATGATCTCGACAAAACGTTCTGCGGCTTCCTCCTGAAAATGGACGAATTCTTTTTTAGTATAGTAACCATCGCGGGCTGTCAGTCCGGGATATGTTTCACATTCCAGTCTGAAGGCTGCATAGGTCTGATTCCAATCGTCATTGAAATAGGCTTTGAAACCGTTGTTGTTCAATACCACATGCATGAAGTTCATTTTGTAATATGACATTATACACGCAAGGTCACGTAGATAATTCATAGGAATAAACTTTCGCCCGCAGTCTATCAATAGTCCGCGTATACCGTAATCCGGCCAGTCCCGGATATGCCCTTTCGGCAAGTTTCCGTTCTTGTATTGTTCTCCCATCTGCAATAAAGTGCGGGTAGCCCAATACACTCCGACAGGTTCATTCGCAGAAACTTTTACATAATCACCGATAACAATGTCATACCCCTCTTTCTCCAACTTTTTATCTCGCTTTATTGTGAAGAAAAAATCGCCTTTACAAGGCTTTCCCTCGGCGATTTCCGGAAGTACTCCGAACAATGCCTTATAGTCGGCAGCAAATTGTCGGGCAATCTTCTGCAACCCAGGAGCACCATAAATGATGCGCACAGACTGCTTTGGCATAAAGAAGCCTGTTGCTCCTTTCCACTCCTTCAGTTCAGGTATCACAAAGGGTTTCTGTTGCTGAGCATAGATACCGAAACAAAAACAGATCCCGCAAATTAAGCAGGTCACTCGTTTTACTAATCCGGCAAAATTTGTTTTTTGTTTCATCATATTCATAGTCAGCTAACAAAGATAAGATAGTGTGCCCAAAATGTGTTATTGTTATGCCTAATCCCTCGAAAGGAAATAAAAAAAGCCGGAACATATCCGGCTCTCATCAGATGAGCGAAAAACGGGACTCGAACCCGCGACCCCGACCTTGGCAAGGTCGTGCTCTACCAACTGAGCTATTTTCGCATAATTTCAAACAACTGTTTCGTTTTGACGGTGCAAAGATAAGTGGATTTTATATATTTCTCCAAATATTTTGACAAAAAAAATCAACTATTTTTTTATTTCTCTGATTATCAAGAAGCAAAAATCAGCCGATCCTCGTAAGGACCGGCTGACCACTAAAATCAAACTACCTACTTCACCTCAATTTGTCTGCTCACTTTATCTTTCTGCTCCTTTTTCGGCAAAGTCACTTCCAGGATACCGTCTTTATAGGCAGCCTGCGCCTTTGCAACATCATATCTCTCTTCAGGTAGTTCGAAACTCCGATGGAAAGAATAAGAAGTAAACTCCCTTCTCAGATATTTATCTCTGTCCTTCTCCTCTTTTTCTTCATTTTTCTCACCGGATATCGTTAAGATTCCATCTTTATAATCCAGATGGATATCTTCTTTTTTCATTCCCGGAACTCTCAGTTCCAAGGCGAGTTCCTTTTCATCTTCTTTGACATTCAATGCCGGAACACCTCTTCTGTCTTCAAAAGCGGATAATCCGGTATTCAAAAAATCATCCAGAAAATTAGAATAAAACGGTTTGATCTCACTATTTCTTCTTACCATATTCATTGCTTTCCTCCTTTCAATATTCAATTATTTTTCTGATTACACCCTCTTGTACGCCCAATCGATACAGTCAGTTTCGCCCGATTCATTAAATAATCGAAAATTGAAATTGAAAAACTGAAAATTAGCATATTTTATTGCCGTTTTCCTCATTATTCGTAACTTCGAAGCCCGTAACGATTTAAAAAGTTACATTTTAATTTTAAAATAATTTTATTTACAATATGGCTATTATAAAGAAATTAAACGGACATACCCCTAAATTCGGGAAAAACTGTTTTTTAGCCGATAATGCAGCTATTATCGGTGATGTGAAAATGGGAGACGATTGCAGTATCTGGTTCGGCGCTGTGCTACGCGGCGATGTACACTCCATCCGGATCGGTAATAAAGTCAATATACAAGACAATGCCACCATCCACGCCACTTATAAAAAATCGCCGACAAACATCGGAAATAATGTCTCTATCGCACATAATGCCGTCATTCACGGGTGTACGATCAAAGACAATGTCCTGATCGGCATGGGGGCCATCGTGCTCGACGATGCTGTGGTTGAAAGCAATACGATCGTAGCGGCAGGCAGTGTAGTCACTAAAGGTACTGTAGTGGAATCAGGCTGGGTATATGCCGGGACACCGGCCAAAAAAATGAAACAATTGGGGGAAGAGTTATTGAAAGGAGAAGTTGAAAGAATTGTGAATGCTTACTCGATGTATGCAAGTTGGTACGAAGACGAAAATCAGAAGGCCGAATAAAATAAACCATAAAAAACAAAGCATATGAGCGTAATAGTTTCTCCTTCGCTTTTAGCCGCCGATTTTATGAACCTGGGCAAAGACGTGGAAATGGTCGATCGGAGTAAAGCCGACTGGATTCATCTCGACATCATGGACGGCGTATTCGTGCCCAATATATCCTATGGTTTACCTGTTGTATCTCAAATCAAGAAAATAGCCCGTAAACCGCTCGATGTTCATTTGATGATCGTACAACCCGAAAGATATATCGAAGCATTTCACAAAGCCGGAGCCGACATCCTGACCGTTCACCTGGAAGCGTCTACCCATTTGCACCGTACGCTCCAACAAATCAAAGCTTCGGGTATGAAAGCCGGAGTCGCTTTAAATCCCCACACTCCTGTCAGCCTGCTCGAAGACATTATACAGGATATCGATGTGGTGCTGATCATGAGCGTGAATCCCGGTTTCGGAGGGCAATCATTTATCGAACATTCGCTCGAAAAGGTGAAAAAGCTCAAGGCACTCATCCAGGCTACCCATAGCCATACCCTGATCGAAATCGACGGAGGAGTAAATTTCGAAACCGGACGGGAATTGGTTACTGCCGGGGCAGATGCGTTAGTTGCCGGAAGTTTTGTATTCAAATCCGAAGATCCGGAAGCGACTATTGCAGGATTAAAGAACTTAAAAACGGAGTAGGGCTTAGAACACATATTCAAATTTGAACCTAGTATTTCAGTAAGATGGCAGAAAGTATTATTAAAATGGAGGGGGGAGTAATCCGCCAACAAAAAAACACCATACTCAAAAATGTCAATATCGATATCGCAAGCGGTGAATTTGTCTATTTGATCGGTAAAGTAGGCAGTGGGAAAAGTTCCTTCCTGAAAACTTTATATGCAGAATTGCCATTGGAATATGGGAAAGCTGAAGTGGCCGGTTTTCAATTAAAAAAAATCAAAAAATCACAGATCCCCTTGCTACGCCGGAAATGCGGTATTGTCTTTCAGGATTTCAAATTATTGATCGACCGGAATGTATATGAAAATCTGGAATTCGTCTTGAAAGCTACCGGCTGGAAAAATAAAAAAGCCATCAGGGAACGGATTGAAACCGTACTCACGAAAGTCGGTATGAGTGACAAACAAGCCAAGATGCCCCATCAGCTATCCGGCGGAGAACAGCAACGTATCGTACTGGCCCGGGCTTTATTGAATGCCCCTCCCCTGATCCTGGCAGACGAACCGACGGGTAACATCGACCCGGAAACCTCCTATCAGTTGGTGGAATTATTAAAAGAAATCTGTGACACCGGTAAAACGATTATCATAGCTACCCACCAATACGACCTGATCGAAAAATTCCCGGGGCGGGTATTCTGTTGTGAACACGGAGAACTTTACGAAAAGACTCCGGCCAAGGCTTGCGAATGTACAGAGGAAGTGCTTCCCTTACCCCCGATAGAAGAAATTATCCCCGGTCCCTCTTCTGAAGCCGGAACGATTGCCCCCCCCAATACGGAGGAGGTACCTGAAGATACAACTGCGGTAAATAGTGAGCCAGAAACAGCTACGATTGTCGAAGTAACCTCAGAAACGGTCAATCTCACAGAAACGCCCGAACAAGCGGCGTCAGAGATCGAAGATAAAAAAACAACCGAAGATACCACCGGGGATATCATGACCCTCATCGGCAAACTCGACTACCCCGAAATCACCGCCTTCGACTACGAGCTGGAGCATCTGCCCGAGCTCAAACCGGAAGATCAAGAAGTCGCAACCGAAGAAAATACAGACATCCCGGAAATTCAGGAGGAGCTTCCGGAGAAAAAAGGAAAGCAAAACCTGCCTCCGGCATTAGATGTCGAACTTATCGACTGAACAACCACTCCAGAGATTGTCCCGAAGTGAGATTTCCCACTTTCGGACAATCTTTGTTCAGATTTCCATTTTCTTTTTCAACCACGCTCTTACGGGTTCGTCATACAATTTCAGACAGGCATAAGCCATCATCACACAAAACGCTGCAATCAAAATAGTAGAAGGCCATACCGATGTCCAGGGCAAATGTCTCGGTGTAACCCAACTCCAATACAAATAGATAACCGGATAGTGAACGATATAAAGCGGATAAGAAATCTTTCCCATAAAATCACAACCTTTCGAAAACAGACTCCCGGATAACTTTCCGCCTGCTCCGAGCGCTACGATCCAAGGGAAGACAACGATCACACACAGAGCTTCATACAATCCATTCAACCAATAATGGTTTTCTCCTCCTAAACGAGGCATAGCCAGAACGATGAAAAGCAATACGCTACACTTTTCAAAAGCATATTTTGTCCGGATCAGGAAGCCGGTCAATCCCCGGAAACATAGCGTCGCTCCCGAAAAAGAAAAATACAGCTCCGATAAACATCCCCATCACCACCATCGGCTGCAACCGGATCAGACGACGCTTAAAAAAGGCACCGATAGTCATCTTATTCCAACGATCGTCGTAAGCATAACCGACCACAAACCCCGAAAGCACAAAGAAAAAATCAACGGCCAAATAACCATGATTGATCACCTGATCCAGGTGGCCGGACGAATGAGCTTCGAACAAATGAAAAAATACAACCAGAATAGCAGCAATACCTCTTAAACCATCCAGAATTAAATAATGTGGTTTAGCATTCAATTCAGTTCCCATTAAAAATCATTTTTCAATTTACATTTCACCAGCACAGCTCCTCCTTTTCCTCTGGCCGGGAGATACGGCATCCCCCCAAACTATCATTCCGGCCATACCCCAAAACAATGTCCGTATAAGCTTCGAATTTAATCTTCTGTTTTCAGCCGGACTTCGGAATCACCGATCTCGATCAGTCTTTGTTTCAGTAAAGTCCCCAAAGCCTTTTTATAATTTTTCTTACTACATCCGAAGACCTTGTAGATTTCCTCCGGCTCACTTTTATCCGAGAGGTCCAGAATGCCACCGTAATCTTTCAATTTTTCAAGCACCATACCGGCCAAACCTTCTATTTTTGCATATCCGGGCAGCTGCAAGGTTACATCGATTTTTTCGTCTTCCCGCACTTCCTTAATATATCCTTTCATTTTTTGGCCGATCTTCAGCGGCTGAAAAATTTCATTATTATAGATCAATCCCCAATGCATATTATTCACAATCACATTGTATCCCAGATCCGACTTCCGGGCGATCAACACTTCTACTTCCTCGTGGGGTTCGTATTCCGGGAATACCTGATCCAGGTACTTATCGATCTTCGTCGAAGCGACAATCCGGTCGGACGCTTTGTCCAGATAAGCATACACCAAATAGGATTTCCCTTCTATCATCGGATCGCGCTGCTCCCGGAAAGGCACCAGCAGGTCCTTCCGCAATCCCCAATCCAGAAAAGCCCCGACAGGACTAAGAGCTACCACTTTCAGGAATGCAAATTCGCCGACCATTACATGGGGATGTTCCGTCGTTGCAACAATCCGGTCCTCCGAATCGAAATAAACAAAAGCCTTCACTTCATCGTCCGGGAAACAATTGGCCGGGACATATTCTTTCGGCATGAGGATCTCACCGCGTTCTCCCCCATCCAAATAAACTCCAAAATCGACGATTTTAACTACCGTCAAAGTATTAAATCTTCCTATTTCAACCATGGCTAAATTAATTGAACGTTTTACTCCTGCTACCTGCGGCAAATATAAAGAATAAAACTCAGAATAATTTAAATCCCCGGAATGTTAATCCGCAGCTCTCCGATATATTTACCGTATATACGAGCAGAACATACGTAAAAAAAAAAACCGACGGTAACACAAACCAAGCGAGAGGAGTGACAAACAGAAAATCCCTACAGGCACCTTTCCGGAGAAGGCTCAGGCCTGATCGGCCGTTGCAGTGACCATAAAAAAGCGCCCGCAGGGTTTATGAACTTTACAGACCTTACAAACTTTTTATTTAAACGCCTTTTCGGATAATCCGGGCCCGTTCAGTTTCAATTTTTCAAAATATTCCGGAACAGGACGTCCCAGCAATTTGTCGACATACATCCGGGCAATATACTGCGAAAGCATGAATCCGTGTCCACGCATTCCGACGAACAGTCCCAATTCAGGATCGACAATATAACGGGGTTCGGTGTAATATCCGGCCCATACCGCTTGTATTCCTACGCCGGCCAAATCGGGAATCCATTCGGAGAACATCTCGCTGACGATTTCCAAAAAAGCTTTTGTATTTACTTTCAGATTCTTATCGATACGCATAGCGTCGAGTTTCGGCGAAGCACAACCGATAATCTGGCCGGTATAGGCAATCTGTTGACCATAAACCGCAGAAAAACCTTTGTAATCCTGCCGGTCGATCAACATATCCAGATTCGTCCCATGTTTACCTAACATCGGTAAACGGCGGGTAATGAAAGCCTGATGGCGTACAGGATACAATCCGGCATCTATTCCCATACTATCGCACAATTTACCGGCTCCGCTCCCCAAAGCATTTACAAAATGTTCGGTACGATACTCCACATATTTTTTATCGTGGGTCTGTACCAAAACACTGGTATATTTCCCCTCCCGGCAAGCTTCGAGCACCCGGCAATCCTCCATGACCGTCCCTCCGGCAGCTATTCCCAGATTACGTACCAGGTCTACTACTTTTCCGGGAGTCGCCTGCCAGCAATCCTCCGATACCAAGGCCGAAATATATTTTTTAGGATTAGCATTAAAATATGGAGAAATCTCTTCCCGGAACTGCTTCGGAGCGATCATTTCCGCTTTCGACCAGGCTTTGCTGGCTTCCAGTGCTTTATAAGTCTCCTCATCGTGCGCAAAACTGATGTACCGGATAGGTTTGTAATCGATATTGGACAGATATTGTAATTCTTTAAAAATATGATGATTCTGAGCCGCTATTTCTGCCAGTTCGGGTAAAGAGAAGGCCGTACGTCCGCCGCCGATATTTCTCCACGACGATCCCCGGTCGGCATTCACCAATATCGGATTCATACCTGCCTCTGCCATATAACGGAACAACGAGCTTCCGGCAATACCTCCTCCGGCAATCAAAGCACTGACTTCTATCTTCTTGAAGGTATCCCGATTGGCTACCAGATAAGTATCTCCTTTTTTAGCAGGTGCGATCTCACCCAAGGTCAATTGATTCGACAACGGAGCCCGGGGAGTGGCATCTCCGACCAATTCGATTCCTCTGCTGCGAAGCGCTGTCCGCAAACGGGGAATACACCGTTTACCACGGCAGGGCCCCATGCCCAGGTGGGTCGTATGTTTGATTTCATCTATCGAAATAAAGGTCCGGTCCCCGATCACTTGCAATACTTCTTCCAGTTTTACATCATCACAATGGCAAATATAGGTGGGCCCTGCTGTATCTTCCAACAAAGGTTTCGGCTGCAAAGGTTCCGGGTAATTGTCTTTCACAACGAATCCCCTGACCCGCGTCAGGGCATCCCCTTGTATTGTCAGGGATTTTACCCGGGCTACATTCGTTTTATTCGGTTTATGCAGAATCTTTTCGATCTTTCCTTCTCCCAGTATCTCCCCGTTATTGTTCACCAGATAGACTTCCGCCCCTTCATATGCTTCATATTCAATCGGTAAGAAAAGATTGTCTTTCCGTAGATCATAACCGAAAATAGCCAGTCCGGGGCACTGATAAACGCATTCCATACAACCGATACACTTATCGTAATCGATTACCGGCACCGTGGAAGTCGAAGTTTTGGTAATCGCACCATGCGGACAGGCAAAGGAACACGGGTTACAAGCAAAGCCATACAGGCAATCCGCCTGTACGAATCCCCGGGCCAGCCGTCTGGATTCTTCCGGCAAACGGGGTTCTTCCAATACTTTCACCGGATGTTGCTGCGAATCGATGTATTCTTTGGACAACAAAAGGTAATCGTCATAATCCAGCCGTACACCTAGTTCCATCATAATCTGCATCGCCGTATGCCGTCCTTTCAGTACCGCACTGGTCCCTTCACCGATCCGGATCGCATCCCCGGCAGCAAAACAACGTCCGCCGAACACCTCTTTTCCTTTGGTGAGCAACTGATTATCCGGGATCAATCCGGTACAAATATTGATAACATCGATTCCTTCGATCACCTTTTCCGTACCCGGAACCGGACGGAAGTTTTCACACCGGGCGATCACCGCACCGACGATACCATTATGTTCTTTATTCGGGATTGCCTTCAACAGCATATGCGAAGTCAGAATCGGAATAGCCAAACGCCTAACCCGGTTGGCCTGAACCGGGAATCCCCCTTCCCGGGGCATCGCTTCCAGAATAGCCTTGACACGCACTCCGGCCTGCATCAGCTGGTAAGAGGTCAGGTAACCGATATTACCGGCACCGATCGTCAGGACGTTTTTACCCAATAAGGTCAACTCGCTGTTCATCATTTTCTGCACGACAGCGGCAGTATATACCCCCGGCAGGTCATCGTTCTCGAAAGCCGGCATAAACGGCACGGCACCTGTTGCAACAACCAGGTAATCCGCATCGACAAAAAATATCTCCTCGGTCTGTATATTTTTCACGGCCACCCTTTTCCCTTCGAGCAAATCCCAAACCGTAGAATTCAGATAAATACCGTCGGTATTTTCTCCGGCCAATGTCCTGGCTATATCGAATCCACGCATCCCACCAAAACGTTTTTCTTTTTCGAAAAAGAAAAACTGATGGGTTTGCATAGTAAATTGTCCTCCTGTCTTATCGTTATTATCGATGACGATATTATCTACACCATATTTATTGAATTCTTCCCGAACAGCAAGTCCTGCAGGTCCAGCCCCGATAATCACCACCGTCGTACGCAAAATTTTCTTTTTATCGGCTACCGGTTGTTTTACCTTTCTGGCCATAAAATCTTCGGTCACTTCCCGCACTTCCTTCACTCCATCCACTTTCGTAATACAAATCCGCCGGATTTTTCCATCCACCAACATTTCACAAGCCCCACATTTACCGATACCGCATTCCAGCGAACGTTCCCGCCCGTCCAGACTATGACTATGCACCGGAAAGCCTGCCCGATGCAATGCCGCAGCTATCGTATATCCCTTCTCTCCTTCTACCTCCTGCCCGTTATATTTAAAGATGACTTTATCCCTCACCGGGACTTCCAACACCGGATGTTTTTTAATTTTTGACATAATAACTGGTTTTAGATTAATAGCATGGGCAATTTAAAAGAAAAGAATAAAAAAAAAGCTGACTTTCGTCAACTTTCCTGAATTTTGTATACCGGTATGACAGGCATTTCAAATTTCCATGGGCAAACTAGTAGCTACTTTTTCAAACTCAAAATATCCTTCCACCCCTTGTCCGTCTTTACTTACTCCTTTAATCGTATTATCATCGACCAATAACCCGAACCAATGATCCAGCTGATAGGTAATCGGAAACTCCGAATGAATGATGTCGAACTCGACGGCTTCCAGCCGCACTTTACGTCCTTCCAGTTCTCCTTTTAAAAATTCCTGTATCATATAAGAACTCTCTCCTTCGACTTTATCCGTAAACACAATCCTGCCGGCCAGCATTTGTCCTTTCTGTTTCAGGTAAAGCTCACCTTCAGCGACACCGTAGCCGTAATTCTCGATATATCTCCATTTCCCTGTCAAATCCATCTTTTACCCCCTATTTCTGTTCTCTCCCTTTTGCTTCCTGCCAATAAACCTCCATCTCTTCCAGGCTCATATCCGATAAATTTTTCCCTGTCTCTTTCGCTTTATCTTCCACATAACCGAAACGGCTGATAAATTTCCGGTTTGTCTTTTCCAATGCATTCTCGGGATTAATACCGTATAAGCGGGCTGCATTGATGACCGAAAACAAAAAATCCCCGAATTCCTGCTCCATCTTTTCCTGGTCGGCTTTCGCTATTTCTGTCTCGAACTCTTGCAGTTCCTCTTTTACTTTGGTCCATACCTCCTCCTTTTGTTTCCAGTCGAACCCGGCTCCCCGCGCTTTGTCCTGTATACGATAAGCCTTTACCAAAGCCGGCAATGACACGGGAACCCCTTCCAATACCCGGTGTTTCCGCCCTTTTTCCTTCAATTTCAACTGCTCCCAATTTTGCAATACCTCTTCAGCACTATCCACTTTCACCCCGCCATAAATATGAGGATGCCGGTATTTCAATTTCTCACAGATACTATTCAGCACATCGGTGATGTCGAAAGCTTCTTTTTCACTGCCTATCTGGGCATAAAATACGATATGCATCAACAAATCCCCCAATTCTTTCTTCACTTCGGCCATGTCTCCTGTCAGAATAGCATCTCCCAGTTCATACACCTCTTCGATCGACAAAGCCCTCAACGATTCCATCGTCTGTTTTCTATCCCAGGGACACTCGACGCGAAGTGTTGCGATCACTTCCAGTAATTCGGCAAAAGCCTCTTTTTTCTTTTCCAGATCTTCCATAAATAACTAGTCAAAGAGGTTATCTCTACCTCCTTCCGGGACAGCTTACCCGACAGCCTCATGCATTTCTCACCAATTCGTGGCTGCAAAAATAACGTATTTTTGTGATTAAAAAAAATCGGTATCTGCCCTCACATATCATAAAAAAGGTAGTACCTTTGTTATATTTATTGAAGATTGCATGATTGAGAAAAGAATAAGTATAGGGAATATAGATCCCATTGATTTCTACGGAGTTAACAATTCAAAATTCAATCTATTAAAAGAGTATTTTCCCAAACTGAAGATCACAGCCCGGGGAGATGAAATTATTATCCAGGGAGAAATCAACGATATAGAAATTTTAAATACTAAAATCATTGCTTTACTCGAGCACTACCACCGTTATAATATGCTCACGGTAGCGAATCTGAAACGGATCATCCTGGAAGATCATGTTGTCGCCGATCCGGAAGATACCGAATCGGTGATTTTATACGGGAATGCCGGTAAAGCGATCCGTGCCCGTACCTCCAATCAGCGTAAACTGGTAGAACTGGCCAGAACCAATGATTTATTGTTCGCTACCGGTCCTGCCGGTTCGGGTAAAACCTATACAGCGATCGCCCTGGCTGTAAGGGCTTTGCGTAATCGTGAAGTGAAACGGATCGTGTTAAGCCGTCCGGCTGTCGAGGCCGGTGAAAACCTGGGATTCCTGCCCGGAGATATGAAAGAAAAGGTAGATCCTTATCTTCAGCCTCTATACGACGCCCTGTCGGACATGATTCCGCCCAAAAAGCTGGAAGAATATCTGGAATCCGAAATTATCCAAATAGCTCCGCTGGCTTATATGAGAGGACGCACGTTAAACGACTCTTTCGTAATCCTCGACGAAGCCCAGAATACGACCCGCAATCAGTTGAAAATGTTTTTAACCCGAATGGGGATCAGTGCAAAATTTGTAATCACCGGTGATATGAGTCAGATCGACTTACCCCGGCGTGGAGATTCGGGCCTCATTCATGCTTTCAAAATCCTGAAAGACATCAAGGGCATCGCTTTCGTGGAATTTAATTCCGACGATATCGTACGTCACCGGCTGGTGAAGGATATTGTAAAAGCTTACAATGAAGAGCAGGAAGAACGGCAAGGAAAGAATGAAGAATAAATAGATTAAATTTTTAATATAATTTCTATGGATGCTATTGTAAAAACAGATTTCTGTTTCCCGGGACAAAAAAGTGTGTACAAAGGGAAAGTGCGTGACGTATATGATATCAATGATGAATATCTGGTCATGGTGGTTTCAGACCGAATTTCGGCCTTCGACGTCATATTGCCGGAAGGAGTGCCTTACAAAGGGCAGGTATTGAATCAAATCGCATCTAAATTCCTGGATGCAACCGCAGATATCGTTCCGAACTGGAAAATAGCCACACCGGACCCGATGGTTACTGTCGGACATAAATGCGAACCGTTCAAAGTAGAAATGGTGATCCGGGGTTACCTGACCGGAAGTTCCTGGCGGGCTTATAAATCCGGAGAACGTACCCTTTGCGGTCTGCCCTTACCCGAAGGAATGAGAGAAAATCAAAAATTCGACTCTCCTCTGATCACTCCCACGACAAAAGCCGATGAAGGTCATGACGAAAATATTTCCAAAGAAGAAATCATCGCTCAAGGCTTAGTTAGCCGCGAAGATTACGAGCTGATGGAAAAATACACCTATGCCTTATTCCAACGCGGGACAGAAATTGCAGCCGAGAAAGGATTGATTTTGGTAGATACCAAATATGAATTCGGAAAGAAAAACGGTCGGATTTACCTGATCGACGAAATCCATACACCGGATTCTTCCCGTTATTTCTATGCAGAAGGGTATGAAGAACGTTTCGCCAAAGGTGAAAAACAAAAACAATTATCCAAAGAATTCGTTCGTGAATGGTTGATGGATAACGGCTTTCAGGGACAAGCCGGACAAAAAGTACCGGAAATGACTCCCGCAGTAGTTGCCGGAATTACCGATCGTTACATCGAATTATATGAACACATCACAGGCCAGAAATTCGTAAAAGCCGATTCTACCCATGTGCTGAAACGAATCGAAGACAATGTCAACGCTTGTCTGAAAACTTTATAAACCAACCGCTTACCGTCAAAAGAGGGGTTCTGTATGCAGGACCCCTGTTTTACTACCACCGGCCGGGCAAATCACATTATTTCACCACAAAGCCGGAGAAATCGTTGCTCAAAAATTTTTTCAATTCCTCGGGACTCACTTTTACTTTAAAACTTCCGTCTTTAAAGAAAGTGATATTTCCGGTTTCTTCGCTCACGACAACCACATAAGCATCGCTCACCCCACTGAGTCCCAAAGCAGCCCGATGCCGCAATCCCATACTTCCGGGAATATCCCGGCGATCGGAGACCGGAAGAATACAACGGGCGGCTAAAATCTTATTTTCATTGATGATAACGGCTCCATCGTGTAAAGGCGTATTCTTGAAAAAAATATTTTCAATCAATTCATCGGTCACCTTCGCTTTCATCATGACCCCTGTCTGGGCATAATTGTACAATTCGGTATTTTGCTGAAAAACAATCAAAGCCCCCGTCTTCGAAGCCGAAAAATTCACACAGGCCTCGACGATAGCATCCGATACATCTTCCTTGATCACAGGCTTGGCAAACAATTTCTCCAGATTGAAAATATTCTGCAAATTATATTTACTACCCACCAGCAATAAAAACCGGCGGACTTCCTGTTGAAAAACGATCAGCAGGGCGATCATTCCCATACCGAAAAACTGCCCCATAATGGAGGTGATCAGCTCCATATTCAACGCCCTCACCAACAACCAGGCCACATAAAACGTAAAAATTCCGGCAAAGATATTAATCGCTACCGTCCCCTTCACCAAACGATAAATCTGATAAAAAATAAAAGCAACGATCAGAATATCCAGTATATCGAAAAAGCCGAGCTTGATAAATAACAACATAGGTCCTTAAACTTATTTCACCATACAAATCTAAATAAAATTTCAGAATATACGGTACATTCTGTATCTTTGCCGTAATGAAATTACAAAATAGGATCAGAACACATTAAAACTTTTTATTATGCGATATTTTATGACTCTTCTATTTGTGCTCCTCGCTTATGCAGTATTTGCACAAAACGACCCGAAAGCAAAAGAAATATTGGATAAAGCAGCTGCAAAATTCAAAGCTTACCCGGCAGCAGAAATCGACTTTACCCTAACGATGGAAAACCCCAGCGAAAATATCCATGAAATGCACGAAGGAAAAGCCTGGATGAAGGGAAATCTTTATAAACTCAACGTGATGGACGTTGAAAACTATTACGACGGGAAAAATATCTATACCTATATGCCGGAAGTACAGGAAGTCAACATCAAAAATCCCAATGAAGAAGAAGAAGAGATGTTGAATCCGACGACACTTTTCGATATCCACAACCAAGGATTCGACCAAAAACTGGTCAGCACGGGCAACGACATAACCTACATCGAACTTTTTCCTACAGATAAAAGCCGTAACTTTACAAAAATCGGTATCTGGGTAAATCCGGCCACTTCATCGATACAAAAAGTAACCTCTTTCGGCAAAGACGGAAACAATGTCCTGATCACAATTAAATCCATCAAACAAAGTTCACCCGTACCTGCCGATTCATTCTTTAAATTCGACCCGGCTAAACATCCGGAAGTAGAAGTTATCGATCTCAGATAAAAATTTTATCCCATATAAATTACAGTATTTACATATTATTTATACCTATAAATTTAGACTTATTTTTTCTATACCGTTCCGATTCTGAACTGCCCCCCCCGAAAAGTTGGACAGATTACATTAACCTATTATAGAATCACGGGGACGGGGCAATTGTGCGAAAATTTCGCACAATTGCCCCGTCCCCGTGATTGGTCCGAAGAATAGCAAGCAAAACCATCCTCCAGTCCCGTACATATAATAATGTCCGTCGGAAGCCAACAAAAAAACATAAGAATCTCCTAAGGCTATATCCAAAGGATTCCGAAAAACAGTCTTCTATCCGCTTTTACATGAGGACAGGAGAATCCAATTACTATAATATACCATCCAAATCTCACCTTGCAGGCTCTATTATTCGGATACGGCAGGGAAAGCAGAAATCCGCAAACGGGCAGCTCCCATCGGTATCAAGGTTATATTTTCAATCTGCGGGGATTTCGGTGCATCTGTTTCAGGCAACACAGCACACAATCCATACTTATCGATCTTCCACGAAGGAATCCGGCGGCCCTGTGCTTTCACTTCCAAGGGGACATTACCGGGAGTAAACGGGAAATTATCCGACGGCCAGGATTTTTTCACCACTTCAAACCCTTCCAGCGGGTCCTTTTCGCCTAATACCAATGCATAATTCCAGGCAGTTGTCGGATGGATCTCATAAGAAGGCCAATTTTCAGCATCTGCCCCCTTTTGCCATTTCGAATCCCCGATAGCCGTCTCACGGCTGTCTCTCCGGATAAATTCCTCACCGATTTTCAGCGATAAAGTCAGAGGACCGTAATTCACACTGACGCTATTTTTATTTACCTGCCAGGTACGCATAGTCAGGTGCATCGGTAATACCAGTTCTACCCGGTCACCGTTTTTCCAAGTCCGTTCGATACGGAAATACTCTCCGGCAACAGGAGAGACTTTCATCCGTTTGCCATTCACTTTTACCTGTACCTTCCTGGTCCAGGAGGGAATCCGCAGATAAAACGGGAAATTCACATTTTCTTTCGTATCCACCGTAAAAGCAATGGTTTCTTCGAACGGATAGTGAGTGGTTTCTTTCAAAACGATCTCTTTACCATTCCCCACTTTAGCTTTAACCTGACAAGCTCCGTAAAGAGCGGCCACCAGACCGTTATCCGGAGTAGCCATCACCAAATGTTCGGTATAATAAGGCCATCCCTGTGCGTGATTATGCTGGCAACACCGGCTGCTAAAAGGATTCATCGCCAGGAAAGGCCCTCCGTTATCAATCCCGGGATTATGATTTTGAGCATCACTCAACACCTGATTGGGGGAAGTTATATAACGCAAAGCCCTGAAATCAGGCATCACCGCTGCGGGATAAGAATTGAAGGCCACGTCCTCACACTGTTCTGCCCACATCGGATCGCCAGTGATACGCATCATCAATTCGTCGGAAGCCATTTCTTCGACAAACCCACAGGTTTCAGTACCTTGCCGGGGATCGATACATCCCATCCGGGCATTTTCATCAGCCCCGAACATACCACCCGGCACTTGCCCGAAGCAACGGCGAATCAAAGCATGTACATTATAGCTGGCAGCCAAATGGGCCGAATCACCCGACAGCATATAATAAGTGGCCGGTTCACGGAAACACTGTGCTACATTCACATTATGCCAGTTGGGTAAACGACTGTCCATTGTCCAATCGGCCGTACAACGGTGAATCTTCTCCGCCAGTTCCAATAAAAATGAATCACCGGTAATATTATACAACCAATATACACTCCAAAGGTTATCACCTCCCCGGCTATTTTCCCAATAATCCCTCAGGAATTTACTGTCATCGACCGTCAACTGCCATTTGAAATAATTGGTCATCAAATCGATCACCCGTTGATCGCCGGAATATTCATAATAAGACTGCATACACCACAACATAATCATGTTAGCCCACAATTCCCGGCGGCCATCCCGTTCGTTTACCGGTCCGAAATACCCGTCCGGTTGTACACTTTTGAAAACCCCTTCCAGCCAAACTTTTGTTTCGGCAATCATTTTAGGATCGTTCAGGATATAGGCCAGATTACCGTACCCCTTCAACCAATAGGGCACCTCTTCCCAACCGTGTTGTCCGCCAGCAGTCAGCCAAGCATTATCGTTTTTTTCCAGCCAAGCACTGATTTCTCCCAAATGTCCGGTCAGCCCGTCTCTCTGCAATTCCAGGTATTTTCTCAGCCATCCTTCGGGTTGAATACTCCCTACAGGTAATTTAATAAACTGTAAAGGCTTCAAAGGGGCTCGGCTAGCGGTATAATTCACATTGGCCACCTTGGTCGAAGGACGTCCTACTACAGCAATATGCTCTTCGTCAGCCGAACGAAAACCGGTGAATAAAATACCTGTTGCCAATAAAGCACCTGCACAAACCGACAACGATTTTGTGAATAAAGTCATCATATCATATTTTAGGTTAAAAATTTCTATAGCGTAAAAATAGTTCTAAAATGAGACAAAAGGTAAAAGAATCTAACCATTAAATGTCAATATCAGGTAAAAATCAGGTCCGGAATCAGGCTTCAAACGTTTGGTTTGATCTGAAAATACCATTTTATGACATAATTTTATTAGTATCCTATCCGGATTATTTCTTACTTTGTAACAAAATTACACACTAAATACTTTATATATGAAAAAAAGATTACTCATCGTATGCTGTGCATTGTGCTCTCTGATGGCTTGTAACAGCAAGACCGATACGGGCACGACCTTATCCGGATTAAAGAAAGCAGATTTCGACACGACGGTTTCCGGAAAAAAAGTCGCTTTATACGAACTGAAAAACAAAAATGGTGTAGAGGTAGCGATCACGAACTACGGAGGTCGTATCGTTTCTATTTGGGTACCCGACCGGAACGGCAAGTTCGGTGACATCATGCTGGCCCACAGTTCTATCGCCGATTATATCGCCGACCAAGGTGGTAATTTCGGAGCTCTGATCGGACGCTATGGTAACCGGATCAATCAGGGACGTTTCATCCTGGACGGCCAGGAATACCAATTGCCTCAAAATAATTACGGTCACTGCTTACACGGAGGCGACACCGGATTTCATCACCGGATTTGGGATGCAACCCAACCCAATGCCCAGACATTAGTCCTGAGCTGTGTTTCTCCCGACGGAGAAGCCGGTTTTCCGGGAACGCTGAAAACAACGGTTACTTACAGCTTGTCCGACGACAATGCTCTTCAGATCAACTATGAAGCAGAAACCGACAAACCGACGATCGTCAATCTGACCAATCATGCTTATTTCAACCTATCAGGAGATGGCAAAACCACCATTCTGGATCATCAGTTGACGCTGAATGCCGATTATTATACTCCGGTGGACAGTACGTTTATGACTACCGGCGAAATCGCACCGGTCGAAGGTACTCCGATGGATTTCCGGACAGCAACCGCAATCGGTGCCAGAATCGATAATTACGATTTCGAACAATTGAAAAACGGTCACGGCTACGACCACAACTACGTTTTGAACACCCAAGGCGACATCAGCCAAGTTGCAGCTAAAGTGTACGACCCCAAAAGCGGACGTACTCTGGAAGTATATACCAACGAACCGGGTATTCAATTTTATGCCGGCAATTTCCTCGACGGGACTGTAAAAGGTAAACACGGTATTTACTATCCCTTACGTTCTGCTCTTTGCCTGGAAACACAACACTATCCCGATTCCCCCAACAAAGCCGACTGGCCTTCGGTTGTCGTACGTCCGGGAGAAAAATATCATAGCACCTGTATTTATAAATTCGGTGCAGAATAACCGATAGTTCCTGTTAGTATGACAAGGAGATACCCAAGCAATTTATAAAGTTAAAACGGTGACAACAGTAAAAACGGTAACAAAGGTTGCAAACTGGACTGTCACCGTTTTCTTTTTGATTATTATGACTTCAATATTTATGAAAATAAGCTTCATCTTCATACTTCTCCTCTTCTGTTCTCTCCATAGTTATGGAACAACACCTAAAATTAAAGTTTACTGTAATCCGGTTCTGGCTAAGTCGACTCCGGATCCTACTGTGATTCAAGCTCCCGACGGAATGTTTTATTTATACGCCACCGAGGATATTCACAATATACCGATTTATAAATCTCCCGATCTGGTTAACTGGACTTTTGTCGGAACTGCTTTCACCGATGCGACACGTCCGACTTTCGAACCCAAAGCCGGTTTGTGGGCGCCGGATATCAATCACATCGATGGGAAATACGTGCTATACTATGCGATGTCCCGCTGGGGAGGAGAACATACTTGCGGTATCGGATGCGCCGTTGCCGACTCGCCGGCAGGACCATTTACGGACCAGGGAAAACTCTTCAGGAGTAATGAAATCGGAGTTCAAAACTCTATCGATCCCTTTTATATCGAAGAAAACGGAGAAAAATACCTGTTTTGGGGAAGTTTCCGGGGTATTTATTATATCGAATTAAGCGAAGATGGACTTCATATCCGTCCCGGTGCAAAACCGACGCAGATAGCAGGAACGGCCTACGAAGCCGTATATGTCCATAAAAAAGGCAAGTATTACTATCTGTTCGCTTCCATCGGTTCATGTTGTCAGGGAGAAAAAAGTACCTACACCACGGTCGTCGGCAGGTCGGAAAGCCTGTTCGGCCCTTACATGGACAAAAACGGCAATTCCATGCTCGACAACCACCACGAGGTGGTCATTCATCCCAATGCTAGTTTTGCCGGTACGGGGCACAACGCCGAAATCATGACCGATAAAAAAGGAGACGACTGGATTTTATATCATGCTTATATCCGGGATAAGGCCAAACAAGGGCGGGTAGTGATGCTCGACCGGATACACTGGAAAAAGGGTTGGCCTTACGTGGAAGGAAATATGCCGTCGAATGAAGCCCAGGCTCCCAAATTCTAAATGTATCCTTGTAAAGCTTTTGTACTAATCTAATCACTCTACAGCCATGAAAATTTTATTTTTCATTCTATTCCTGCTTTACACCATGAGTTTGTGGGGACAACACCAAGCTCCGGCTCCCCTATTCCGGGATCCGATTACCGATGGAGCTGCCGACCCGGTACTTATCTGGAACCGGACTGAAAAAAACTGGTGGATGCTTTACACGCAACGCCGGGCAAATTCCGAAACCGCAGACGTCGCCTATTGTTATGGGAATCAGATCGGTATAGCCTCTTCCGACGACCATGGTCAAAGTTGGGTTTACCGGGGCACTCTCGACCTGGATATCGAACCGGGACACAACACATTCTGGGCACCGGATGTCGTGTATCACAACGGTAAATACCATATGTTCGTATCTTATATTCAAGGCGTACGCAATCATTGGAGCGGGAATGCCTGTATCGCCCACTACACTAGTAAAAATTTATGGGACTGAAATATGCAGGAAAACCACAGATCAACTCCAATATCATCGATCCTACCTTATACCGGACTCCCGACGGTACTTGGAAAATGTGGTACAAAGACCAGAACCGCGGCTCTGTGACAATGATGGCCGAAAGTAAAAATCTAAAAAAATGGATTACCCACGATCAGCCGGCAATTGGAGGGAATGCCCATGAAGGCCCCAAAGTATTCCGTTTCGGCAATTATTACTGGATGATCACCGATGAATGGCAAGGTTTGCGGGTATACCGTTCCACCGACTTAAATACCTGGGAAAAACAAGGATTGCTCCTGGATAAACCAGGCAAGCGTTTCCAGGATACTCCTCAGGGAGCACATGCCGACGTCGTTGTGGCCGGAGATAAAGCTTATATATTCTACTTCACACACCCGGGACGTAAATCACATACCGAAACCCGAAATGATGAATCAGGCAACCTACCGTATCAATACCGGAGAAGTTGTATTCAAGTAGCTCCCTTGACCATCCAGGACGGCCTTCTAATCTGTGACCGCAATAGCGATTTCGACTTCTATCTACCTAACGAAGAAGACTGATGAAAAATCGATCACGGGGACGGGGCAATTGTGCGAAATTTTCGCACAATTGCCCCGTCCCCGTGATCGATTATACATTAAATCTAAAATTCATCATATCTCCATCCTGCACCACATAATCTTTCCCTTCTACCGACATTTTGCCGGCTTCTTTGCATTTCGTTTCGGAACCGTATGCAATGAAATCATCGTATTTGATCACTTCGGCCCGGATAAACCCTTTTTCGAAATCGGTATGGATAATACCGGCCGTCTGAGGTGCTTTCATACCTTTACGGAAAGTCCATGCCCTCACTTCTTTCGGGCCAGCAGTAAAATAGGTCTGAAGATTCAATAAATGATAAGCCGTACGAATCAGCTTGTTGACTCCGGCTTCCTTTAGTCCCAAATCTTCCAGAAACAATTGTTTCTCTTCGTAGGTCTCCAGTTCTGCAATATCAGCCTCAATGCCTGCCCCGATAATCAATACTTCGGCTTTTTCATTTTTCACCGCTTCACGAACAGCATCTACATATTTATTTCCCTTCACAACCGAGGCTTCGTCGACATTGCAAACATACAATACGGGTTTATTAGTCAATAATTGCAGGTCTTTGGCCGCTTCCTGTTGTAAATCGTCCAATACGACGGTACGGGCAGACAATCCTTTCTCCAAGGCAGCTTTATACAGATGAAGTACTTCAACTAAGCGTTTAGCGACCGGATCCCCACCTGTCATAGCTCTTTTCTCCTCTTTCTGTAAGCGATTATCTACTGTTTCCAAATCTTTCAACTGCAATTCAGTATCGATAATTTCCTTATCCCTCACCGGATCTACACTACCGTCCACATGTACGATATTATCGTCATCGAAACAACGTAACACATGAATAATAGCATCCGTCTCACGGATGTTAGAGAGAAACTTATTACCCAATCCTTCGCCCTTACTGGCTCCTTTCACCAGGCCGGCAATATCGACAATTTCAACCACAGCAGGAACCACATTCTGCGGATTCACCAACTCGACCAGTTTATTCAACCGTTCATCGGGAACAGTGATCACCCCGACATTGGGCTCTATCGTACAAAAAGGGAAATTGGCGGATTGCGCCTTCGCATTACTCAAACAATTAAACAAGGTAGACTTTCCAACATTCGGCAGTCCGACAATACCACATTGTAAACCCATAATATATTTTATTTTTATAATTACCTATGATTCCTTCCCTTCCGGGCGTGCAAAGATAATCAATTTTGAAAGATAATTCAATATTAAAATGTGAGGCTTTATTTGTATCTTCGTCCGGGGAAGCTTCAAATTTCTCCGCCATGACGCTAAAGGTACAGAACACATTATGGCTTTTGCTTTCGAGAAAGAAATTATATCCTCCTACCTGCCTTCCCGAAAGGGTTGTGACGCTTTATTGGATATAAAAGCTTTAGAAGATTCTGTCGTTATCCAAGCATCTCTGGAAACCTTACGTCCTTTTCTTCAAATATCGGTCGACGGTGAAATTTATGTACGTGCATTCGTCGAATCGTTGGCCTTCGACTTTCTCAAAAAAATAATTTCCCTGCATTGTGATACCCCCGAGGAACGTTATCTCCAATTACAAAAAAGAGTTCCCGATATTCTGAACAGGGTTAATCTCAAAGAAATTGCTTCTTACCTCAGAATCACTCCCGAGACATTAAGCCGGATCAGAACCCGTATTCTCAACGAATCCAGAAAAAGTCTTGATTAAAATCAAGATTTTTTCTCTTTCTCCAAAACAAGTTCGTCATTTCACCTATAGAATTTTATTTTTGCTATCTTCTTAAAAACAAACAACTATAAAATAAAATGTGATATGAAAAATTTTGCTTTAATCGCTTGTCTGACTTTAGGCCTGATATCCTGTTCCAATACAGGTTACGAGAAAAAAATACCAGGTTCCTGGTGTGAACCCATCCCCGGCAGAACCCAGGATGTACAAGAAATAAAATTTCAGAAAGACGGGAAAGCCAGTTCGATCAATATGGCCACTCTTCAATACAAAAGCTGGAAGATAAACGGAAAAACACTCATTCTGGAAGGAGAAAGTACCGGCAACCGTCAAACCTTACATTTTTCAGACACCCTGAATATCATACAGCTCGACAAAGATCAGTTGATTTTAAAGAAAGGAGTCGGTTACCAAATTCATTACAAAAGGTACAACTAAGAATGAAGCGCACCTGTTCACTTAACGAACAGTGATGTGAAAGCACCCTTGTTTGAATTCGTAACGGACATAACATTTCTTTTGCTTGCGCAAATCTTGCAAAACCTCTGCCAACACAGACTTTAATTTATCGGTTTCTTCTTTTTCGGCTCCTTTGTAACGGGCATATGCAACATCGAAAGTAGTTCCATAAACATGAGCTGAGTTGGCACTGGCATTCACATTTTTCTTCCGCAACTTTTTCACATTCCCGGTTGTTCTCAACACACTGGTCACGATGATCTTACGGGAAGAGAGGCCTTTACTGGAAAGGGAATCCTGAAAATTCCGGCCAATCGTCTTCAATAATTTCTCTGCCCGGGGAACCAAATAAGGGATAGAATGGGTCAATTCATCTACCTGATAATAACGACAGGAGCCGATTTTATCCAACTTTCCCATTTGCTCTTCCAACAATTCGTCAGAAGTAACCGGTTGTATCCCCCATTGTCGGGCAGCCTTCAGATGCTTATCGTTCAAATCGTTAAATGTACGTTGATAATTCCGGAAATATCGGAATTCTCCTTGTTTTTTCTTTCCACCACAACCACACGTTAAAAATATCAGCAAACCGATGAAAATATACTTCAATATCTGCATATCTGTTGTCCTTTTCAGTGGCAAAGATAACTAATCTGAGAAGTTTTAGCTAATTTTTGAATAGCTGCCAGATCGAATTTTCCTTTTACTTGCAGAAATACAACTTCCTGTTCTTCATCGACAACCGATACAAAAACCTGATGGACTTTATTTTTAACCGTTTGCATATAGAGTTTCACCTCCGATCCATCTTCTTGTACACTGATCAATTCCTCGAGTTTGCTAGCCCGGACAAATGCCCGGATATCTTTACATAGCATTTTACTTTCTTCTCCGCTACAACTCAATATGCGGAAAGAAGAACATTGCCGAATCAATGCATTTATATCGTTCGCTTCTTTCCCGATAAACCAGGAAGCCAAAAGACAACCCAAGCCATCCATTCCGAACGATCCGACATTTTCCGAATCCTGATATTTTTTGCACAATTGTTCGAACTCTTTGTTATTCTGAGCCCAAGAGGGGATTACCCAACCTCCGATTAAAATCAATACGAACAAACTTTTTTTCATCATCCCAAAGTTTAAAATTCGACACACTCTATTTCTTTACTTTTCCGAGGTACTCCATACCTTCCACATTTACTGCTTTAGCCAAACGGGAGATTTTTTTCAAATCGATCACCCCACAAAAGCTCATCAACATAAACTCTTCCTTTCCTCCTACCAATATCACCAATTCGACAATCTCCTTATTCTTTTCCCGGACATACATCCACACCTGTTCTCCTTCTTCCAGAATGCTCATCAATTCCTCATATTCAGGCTTTCGCTTCTGAAGCATCGTCCGTACTTCCTGAAAATACCGGTCTGTTTCCTGTTCTGTTGTCAGCATTTTCATACCGGTCAAATTTCGGATAATACTTTCCGTTTCAGCATCCGTGATCTCTGAAATCATTTGAAACATCCTGGAGCTGATATTGACCTGTGTAAATACTTTATTTTCTTTCGTCTTGGCCAAAAAATCGCTCACCAGATCCTGGGCCTGGACACTACAGGTTCCTATCAAAAATAATCCAATGCATATCCACTTTTTCATTACCTATTTATTTTATATATCGGTTTATCCATTTCATTTCGTCCATATTCTCTTCCAACAGTTGTTGTCCTCTGTTCATCTTCGAAGATACAAAATTCAAAGCCTGCCGGACTTCGGCCAGTGCCTGTTCGGGAGTCTGACAAGTATCCTTTTGCGGATTCCCTATATCGATCAATACCTGGCTTACCCCTATCAATAACAACAACACCGCAGCCACCCGAAGCCCTTTTCTCCATCCGGCAGGACGTTTATTGTAGATGGAAGCCAAAATTTTCCGGTCGAAATCATTTCCTAACCCGATTTGTCTTTCCCCTTCCTGAAAGATGAACAGCTCCCTATATTCGGCCAATTCTTCCGGCATTTGCCGGCAATGCTTATAAAAATAACGCAGTTCTTCTTCTTCGGGTAAGGTGGTTTCACACTTCCAGTACTTATCCAACAACCCTATGATCCGATCATAATCCATAATTCTCCATGTTTAAAATCCATGTTTTAATTTTTTTCCTGGCCCGGAATAAATTCACTTTCACCTGTTCTTCCGTCACCTGTAAAGTTTTCGCAATATCCCGATAACTCAGTCCTTCCATATCTCTCAATTGGACGACATCCCGCTGTAAACCGGGTAATCCGTCAATCATCCGATATAACAACTTCATCTTTTCGGTACGGATTATATTTTCCAACGGTTGTTCCTGCACTTCCTGTTCATATGCCCCTTCCAACTCCTTGCTCCGATTGTCTTTCAAGACCAATCGGTTTAAAGCCAGATTCCGGGCCATGGTGTAACAATAAGCTGCCAGATTTTCAACCTTTCCTTTTTCATCCCTCCACACCTTCAGCATTACATCCTGAACAATATCTTCGGCCTCTTCTTTGCTTCGCAGAATACACCAAGCCACCCGAAACAACCGATCCTTTAAAGGAAGTACCAGAGATATAAATTCATTTTTATCCATCATTCAAACTCACTTACAATACTAAGACAGTTGAAAAGATCAAAAGTTACATAAAAGACCGAATTTTCGGAAAATAAAAAAGGTACCCCGTTTCCGGGGTACCTGATCGATCAGTCAAAGAGTCAATTAATTATTTCCTCTTTTCTTATATTCTTCCAAACCTTGTTTCAAAAATTCAACGAAAGCATCTTTATCCAGGTTATGTCCTCTTGGAGCAGCCAGTATATGCGGTCTCAGATCATTATCGTTGCCGCCGCGGCTATCCAACAAAATGTAGTTGGGCTGTGCATTAGAATCGAATTTCTTGATCTGAAAGTCAGCATTTTTCTTGCCTAATGTTTTCTTTTTCTTTCCGTCATAATCGGATACATACCATTCACTTTCAGGTAAAGTAGTCTTGTCGTCTACATACAAAGCCACTACGACATAATCGTTTTTCAACATATCCAATACACGCGGATCGGACCATACCGATTGTTCCATTTCGCGGCAATTTACACAACCGTGTCCTGTAAAGTCGATAAAGAGCGGCTTGTTTTGAGCCTGAGCACATTTTAAAGCCTGATCATAATCGAAATAGCCATCCAAACCATGAGCTAAATGCAAGAAATCGGAATATTTCGGAGCTTCACAAGCGTCAGACTTCTTAGCTGTTCCGGTAGCAACACCACTGACAGAAATCTGCTTTACATTATCCCGTACAATCCGGTTGATATCGAAGTCGATGGTTTCCTGAGGCGGGAAATAACCGGCCAAAGCTTTTAAAGGAGCACCGAACATACCCGGAATCAGATATACCACAAAAGTGAACGTAGCGATGATAAACGCCAGACGGGGAACACCGATGTATTTCAGTTCGCTGTCATGTGCAAATTTGATTTTACCCATCAGGTACAATCCCTGCAAAGTAAAGATCGTTACCCAAATAGCGATATATATTTCACGGTCGAGTAATCCCCAGTGGTAAGTCTGGTCGGCAACCATCAGGAATTTGAATCCTAAAGCAACTTCTATAAAACCGAGTACCACTTTTACAGAGTTCAACCAACCTCCTGATTTCGGCAGGTTGCTTAGTTTTGAAGGGAAGAAAGCAAAGAAACCGAAAGGTAAGGCTACAGCGATAGAAAATCCCAACATACCGATAATCGGACGCAGTACAGATCCTCTGGCAGCCTCAACCAGTACAGTCCCGACAATCGGAGCTGTACAAGAGAAAGATACCAATACCAAAGTGAAAGCCATGAAGAAAGCTCCGACATATCCGCCTTTATCTGCCTGTGCATCCGATTTATTTACAATCCAGGAAGGTAATACAATCTCGAAAGCACCGAAGAAAGAAGCTGCGAAAATCATAAAGATCACAAAGAAAAATACATTAGGCACCCAATTGGTACTTAACCAGTTGATAAAATCAGGACCTAATAACATAGAAATAATCAATCCCAGAGCGGTATAGATAGCGATAATCGACAAAGAGAAGAAGATCGCTTTTGCTTTCGCCTTTGCTTTGTTCGTATCTCCGTGCATAAAGAAAGATACAGTCATCGGAATCATCGGGAAAACGCAAGGCATCACCACAGCAGCCAAACCGGCTACGAAAGCCCCCCAGAAAAATATCCACAAAGACTCGTCTTTAGTCGAATCACTGGAAGAATCGGTTGCAGCAGCAGCTTTTACTTCAGTTTTAGCAGCAGGCTGATCACCGATCTTGATATCGAACGATTCGTCGAATCTCACACATTGTCCTTCGCGGCATACCTGAAATTCGATTTCACCTTTTACAGCAGCAATAGCCGGATCGGTTACTTTAATTTTTTGAGTAATGACATATTCAAGTTCGAACGACCAAACGTCCACACCGAATACATCGTCATGTTCTTTTTTGGGTTCGTTCTCTGTTGCTTTTCCAACCAATTCGATCCCTTTTCCGGCTTCTTCAAAAGTAACAGTTGTAGCCATAGGACCACCTTCGGGCGTATACATCGAATAAATATGCCATCCCGGTTCTAAAGCGGCCTTAAAAACAAGTTCGTATTCATTATTTCCCAGACTCTTCTGAGAATATGACCATTGAGCCGGATTTTCTACCTGTGCCGAAACAGTAAAAATACCCAGCATGAACGTCAACAAAAAAGCAAACAATCCTTTTTTCATAAACTATTAAGTGTATTATTAATTAATTTTCATTCTTGCCTCTACACCGTCTGATGCAAAATCTCCATACAAAAATATTATTAATTTTTTTTCACACTAGACGCAAATACAAGTTTAACATATAATTAATGGGTATGCAAACGTTTTTCAAGTTTCTTTAAGAAGGCCACGGACAATCTCTGTCCGCTGTATTTTCATAAGTTGACAGCCATAGCATATACACCCGGAATCCCTCTTCTCAGCAATATAAAATCCTCCCCCGATCAATCCTCCTTCCCAACCGGACGATCGATCTTTCCACTTTTCACCTTTACTTTTTTCTAATTCTCCAACTCCCGGTTATAGCGGTTATAGAAATGGTATTCGTAGATATAATAGGAAGGGACATCAACTATTTTCAGTGAAATATGATAACGGAAAGCCCATTTCCGCCGCATGGACAGTAATCCTTTTTTCAGGTAGGCACCGACAAAAGGGTGCACTTTTAAGATAATACGTTTGTTTTTCTTCTCACATACAAAAAATTCCAATTCATCTTCAATCTTATCGATCACCAGAATAGCGGCTTCCGCTTTACCGGTACCGTGACATACCGGACACAGTTCGGTCGTATCCACAGTCATAGCGGGGCGTACCCGTTGGCGGGTAATTTGCATCAACCCGAATTTACTCAATGGCAGGATCGTATGCTTTGCCCGGTCGATTTCCATACATTCCTTCATTTTATCGAACAATTTCTGGCGATTTTCCGCCTTTTGCATATCGATAAAATCAATGACGATAATCCCTCCCATATCCCTCAACTGCAATTGCCGAGCCACTTCTTCGGCTGCTGCCAGATTGACTTCAAGGGCATTCGTTTCCTGATCGTCCCCCAGTTTGGTCCGGTTACCGCTATTCACATCGATCACATGGAAAGCCTCCGTATGTTCGATAATCAGATAGGCTCCGTTTTTAAAGGAAACCGTCTTTCCCAAAGAAGATTTGATTTGCTTATCCACACCAAAATGGTCTAAAATCGGTATCTCAGGAGAAACATATTTGACAATATCCTGCTTTTCCGGAGCAATAGTAGTCAGAAAATGCCGGATTTCTTTACTCAGCGTGATATCGTTGACATATACATTTTCGAAAGAGGGATTCAGGATATCCCGGAGTATGGCACTGGTACGATCGATCTCTCCTAAAATCAATTTCGGAGGTTCTATCTCCCGGATGTGTTTAAAAGCCGTTTCGAAACGTTCGACCAATTCTTTGAGCTCACTATCGAAAACAGCTACTTTCTTTCCTTCGGCGACAGTCCGGACGATCACGCCATAATTCTTCGGTTTGATACTTTCGATCAAACGTTTCAGTCTTTTCCGTTCTTCCGGAGATTTTATTTTTTGGGAAACCGACACTTTATCGGCAAAAGGCATCAATACCAGATTCCGTCCTGCAATACTCAGTTCGGAAGTCAAGCGGGGTCCTTTGGTAGAAATCGGTTCTTTGGCCACCTGAACGGCCACCCATTGTCCGACTGTCAGAATATCGGCAATTTTCCCATTTTTGGGAATTTCCGGTTCCAGTTTCAACTTCGATACCGGCATTCCTTTTCTAGCTATACATTGTTTGATATAGCTATCCAGCGAATGAAACTGGGGACTCAAATCCAGATAATGTAAAAAAGCATCCTTTTCATACCCTACATTCACGAAAGCAGCATTCAATCCCGGCATGATTTTCTTCACTTTTCCGAGATAAATATCCCCGACAGCAAATTGCATACTGGTCTTTTCCTTTGTCAATTCGATCAGTTTCTTTTCTCTCAACAGGGCAATGACAATTTCATCTGCTTTGACGTCAATAACTAACTCACTACTCACAACTTTTATCTATTTAAGATACCGTATTACATTATCTTTTAACCAAATAAACCTAAAGACGTGTGCCTTTAGGTTTATATCTTTACTCACAAACGCGAAGAATTTTACTTCTTCTTATGACGATTCTTTCTCAGTCTTTTTTTCCGTTTGTGGGTAGCCATCTTATGTCTTTTTCTTTTCTTACCGCTTGGCATAAATTCCTCCTTTCTTATTTTTTAACATTACCCTTTACGTCGTTAACAAAACTCTTGGATGGTTTGAATGAAGGAATAAAATGTTCCGGAATTTTGATAGTTACGTTTTTAGAAATATTACGGGCTGTTTTTTCAGCTCTCTTCTTCACAACGAAACTACCGAAACCTCTTAAATACACGTTTTTACCCTCAACAACGGAATTTTTAATTGACTCCATAAAAGCCTCCACAGTTGCTTGCACAGCTACTTTCTCAATCCCGGTCGTTCTCGAAATTTCGTTAACAATATCCGCTTTTGTCATTTTCTTTAAATATTTAATATTCAATAATTTATTTCTTCTCGTTCAAATTTCAGTCTGCAAATATAAAGCTTTTCTATTAAGAATAAAAAAAACGGGATGATTTTTGTCATTTTTTTCTGAATCAGATTTTTTTCCTTAATTTCGCTTTTCTGAAAAAAATCATGCAGACGATGTATCCCATGTCCGTTTTTTTTCGTAACTTGTGTAAAATTTCAGTTAAGAAATTTACACGTGTATATGGGCTTCGAACAATGATTCACTCATTATCTGCTTCAATTATTTAAATAATTTAATTAGGACGCATTATGGTAAATAAGGTAATTTTAATTGGAAATGTAGGTGCTGATCCGGAAGTCAGATACCTGGAAGGCGGAGTAGCGGTTGCCAATCTCCGTCTGGCAACTACGGAAAGATATAAAAACAAAAACGGCGAAAACATCGATCAGACCGAGTGGCATAACATCGTATTATGGAGAGGATTGGCTGAAATCGTCGAAAAGTATGTCAAAAAAGGAATGCGTCTTTATATCGAAGGACGGATTCGTACCCGTTCCTGGGACGACCAGAATGGAGTAAAAAGATATACGACCGAAATTTATGCCGATAATATGCAAATGTTATCTTCCAGACAAGACGGTGAGGCCACAGGAAATGCTCCCAGATCTTATACGCCGTCGGTTTCAAGTAGCACTTCAACGACCGCTACTCCTCCGATGAATACACCGGACGATAACGACGATCTGCCATTTTAAGGCTGAAAGGCGATAAGCTATAGGCTATAAGCGAAAAGCGAAAGGTGAAAAGCTATAAAAATAAAGTTTTTCAATTATCTTTGTCCCAGTATAGCCTGGAGTTTTAATCTTAAAGCTCTGGCTTTTCAAACTCATAGCAATCAGCTTTTAGCTTATAGCTTATAGCCTTTAGCTTAATTTGTTTAACTAATTCATTTCATTTTGGAAACAGACGCTTATGACGCGGCACAAAGTATATTCCGCGGAACTTTCGATCTTGCAGACATTGTTTTTCTGATTATTCTTCTATTCCTTCTGTTATGTTCAGCATTAGCTTCTGCCTCAGAAGTAGCCTATTTCTCTCTATCTCCCGGAGAATTAGAAAAATTGAAAGAAAAAGGTTACGATAAAGTAGCCAATCTTCACCAAAAGCCGAATCTATTACTATCGACCATTCTGATTACTAATAATTTCGTAAATGTAGGTATAGTCATTCTATCGACTTATCTGGTTAATTCTTTATTCGATTTTTCGGGTAATCCTGTGTTGGGATTTATCATCCAGGTGATAGGGGTCACTTTCATCATCCTTTTATTCGGTGAGATTATACCCAAATTATACGCTAATCGCTCACAGGTAAAAATGGCCATTTTTATGGCAGGTCCTTTGACTTTCCTCACTTATCTTTTCCGTCCTTTATCGACCTTATTGATCCGGTCAACTTCCCTTATCAGCAAACGAATGGCCAAAAAAGACGGCTTATCCATGGATCAGTTATCCAAAGCCCTGGAATTGACCGAAGATGCAGAAATCAACGACGAAAAAGATATTTTAGAGGGAATCGTACGGTTCAGCAATATCGCTGCCATCGATATCATCCGTCCCCGCATCAACATTATAGCCCTGGATATCGAAGATAGTTTCGAAGTAGTCAAAAATGTGGTAATCGAACACGGGTATTCCCGCTTGCCGGTATATCGTGAAAATCTGGACACCATCGAAGGTATTTTGTACGTCAAAGACTTGCTTGCCCATCTGAAAGAGCCTCAGAATTTCGCATGGCAATCGTTGATCCGTCCGGCCTATTTCGTACCGGAGACCAAAAAAATCAATGATTTGCTGGAAGAATTCCAGGTAAAAAAGGTCCATATGGCCATCATCGTCGACGAATACGGAGGAACTTCCGGGATCGTAACCATGGAAGATATTCTGGAAGAAATTGTCGGAGAAATCAACGATGAATATGATGAAAAAGAAGAAACCTATACGAAATTATCCAACAACACCTATATTTTCGAAGCCTGTACTCTATTAAATGATTTTATTAAAATCGTAGATGCAGATCCGGATAGTTTCAAAGATATCGAAGGAGAAGCCGATACCCTGGCCGGTTTGATTCTGGAAATCAAGGGAGAATTGCCCGGAAAGAACGACGTAATCACTTATCAAAGCCATAAATTCACAATTTTGGAAGTCGATAACCGCCGGATAAAAAAAATCAAATACGAAAAAAATTGATACAGGTTTACTGAAAAATAAATACCTCATGTGATGCTAAAAACAGCTTTTATTCTATTCTTACTCCTGGCGTCGGGTTGCAAGGACCAATATACTCCCAAGCCTTACGGATATTTCAGGATCGACTTTCCTGAAAAACAGTGGGTCGCTTCTCCCGACACTCTACCCTATTGTTTCGAGCAATCGGCACAGGCCATCTTGGAAGCCGATCCCGATAAGCAGGCAGAACCAGGGTGGATGAATCTTTCTTATCCGCAATACAACGCCAAACTCCATCTCTCCTATAAAGAGATCAACAACGATACCGCCCTGAATCATTATCTCGAAGACTGTCATCATCTGGCCTATACGCATACGATAAAGGCCGAATCGATCAACGAAAAATATTTCAAGAATCGGGAAATTTTCGGACTCATTTATTATATCGAAGGAAATACCGCTTCTTCCACTCAATTTTTCATCACCGATTCCACCCGTCATTTTCTGCGCGGAGCTTTATATTTCAACCAGCACCCCGATAAAGATTCTTTGGCTCCGGTCATCGATTATTTACGGGAAGACATCGTCACTCTGATGGAAACACTCCGCTTTAAAAACAAATGAAAAAACTTCTATTTCCCGGCCGTATAGGGAACCGGTACTTCCAGTATACGACACAACATCGGTAACAAAGCGGTCATCTGACACTCCTGAGGTAAGTCCTGAGGTACCCCAGCCCCATACAGATAAAGCGGAACCCGGTTTCTCTTGCTATAGCGCGCATAATTGTCTTCCCGTTCCTTTAGGGTTGGAATCCAGGTCGGTACCAGGGAATACAAAATATCTCCGCTCCGTTTCTGAGAAAAAGCATTCTGAAACAAGACTTCCTTACCTGCCGACGACGCATTATGAGTCAAGGAATAAGCAGTCAGTACATGTCCGACCCCCTCGAATTCGATCATAAAATCAGCGATCTTATCCTGCATCTCTTTCAAAGAAATTTTTTTCTGTTCGATCAACTGACGATCCAGGTAAATTTGTTCGGCATCATAATCCAAAATCCATTCCCCTTCTCCATATACCAGGTTCAAGAAAGACTTCAATAAGGCAACGGCTTTAAAAATACTGAAATATCCGGAGGTCAATCTCATCTTGGCCAATTCTTCCGGCAACAATTCACGGGCTTCGGAAAAAGTTAGAAAAACGGTATAATTTCCTTTTCCCACCCGGCTATCCAATTCATTCAAAAGCTTTTCGACATCCCGGTCCAATCGCATCACGACATCCTGAAATTCGCGGGAATATACGCCATAATCCCGGTTCATATAGTCCAGACAGGAAAAATTCAGTGCCAGTAAATCAGCATCGTTATCATGCCCGAGTTGCTCCGTCTTGAGTAATTCAAGCGCTAAATCCGTCACCAGGGTATTAGCATAAGGAGTAGCTTTTAAAATCCGATAGGTATCGAATTTCCGTTTCGCCTGTGCCAAATCGTAATAAAAATTATTTCCCAAACCGATCTTGTTCTTCAAACGCAGGGAGGTTGCATTACCATCCTCATTCCCCAAAGCCATCCACCCCCGGCGAATAAAAAAATCGCTTTCCATTTTGGCATTATAAGCCTGCAGCCACCCCGGCAACGAATCGGCATAATAATCGGAAGAGATCCATTTACCTGACTCTTCACTCAACCAAATAGCCATATTCGCACAGCTTCCTCCACTCAGAACCGCCTCTTCCCCATTGACAGCAACACTATATACTTTCGAAAAAACATTATTCATCTTCATAGCACATCCGAGTGTCAAGGCTTGTAAGCCTTCAGGACTAAGCCCTTTGACTCCATCTTCCCCCAACATCAGGCAGTTATCCGAGATCACATTATTCTGCCGCTTTCCTCTCAAACGATCGTACCAATCGTGAGCGATCACCCCATGTTCGGATGGCAATAAACCCGTATAAATCGTTGCCTGATCCACTCCGGTCTGCGAATACAGATACCGGTAATCGGCCATCATCTCTCTACCTTGCCCACAAATTCTCTTCAAGCCTCCTTCTGCCAAATCGTTCTTATAAATAGTTACCCACTCCGGATAAAAATTACTGACTGTAATCCCTACGATCAATTTCGTCTTATTCTCAGCAGCCATCGATACCATTCCCTGCAGTATCAACAAAAATCCCAGTATCCCCTTTTTCATTTATTTTCAAATTAGATATCATAACCCTTGATCGTACAAAGGTATAAAAACAACCCTTAAAATAGTATGTCGTTCCATGAAATCCTATCAAAAACAGAATTGAAACAATTTTCTTATTATCAACTATATTTTAAAAGAAAAAAGATCGAATAAATAATAATTTACAACTTTAAATTGGCGCTATCCCATTTTGTTTATTATATTTACGGCATCAAACCGAATTTTGCAGAACAATGACAGAACAGAGATTTCAACTGGCAGAAAAATTACGAACCTATATTTCGAAATACGGAATTAATGATTTCAACGAAGAACACTTGCAAAAGGTGGGCCTGACCTTAGAAGAACTGAAAGAAAATTTCACCGACCGCAAAGACATTGTCAAAGCCATACTGGAGCATGAACGGAGATGTTTTGAAGAAATCTTCAATGAATACAATTTCGAAGGGTGGAACGCTATCGATATTATGTTGATCGTCAGTGATGAAATCAACAACCGTTTTTTCAATGTATCTCCTTCGTTCACCATTATGTTATCGAAAGCTTTCCCGGATATTTTCGAAGAACATATGCAAATGCGTTCGGATTTTATCTATGAGAAGATTAAAATCAATATCGAGAAAGGCATGGAACAAGGCATGTATAAGAAGGATATTTCAAGCGAGATGATCGCCCGGATGTATATCGCCAAACTAAACGATATTCATAATCCGGATATTTACCCTCCGGAAGGATTTACTTTTGCAACGATATTCAATAATTTGATAGACGGAGTCATCAAAAACATTACCAACGAAGAAGGAAGAAGATATTACAAACAACGCAAACAATTGTATAGTATTCTGAACTTCAGATAATCCCATTTTACTAATCAATACCTAAATGCAATGAAATACCAGATCGATGATATAGACAGAAAAATTCTATCCTATCTTGTAAAAAATGCCAGAGTACCTTTTTTGGAGATTGCCCGTGAATGCGGTATATCCGGCGCAGCTATTCACCAAAGAGTGAAAAAAATGGAAGATGCCGGCATCATCGAAGGTTCACGATTCATTGTAAAGCCACGCGCACTGGGATTCAAGATTTGTGCTTTCATCGGGGTCATTCTGGATAATGCTTCCCAATATAAAAAAGTTGTCAAAGAAATAGAAAAGATCCCCGAAGTAATCGAATGCCATTTCATCACCGGTCACTACTCCTTTTTCCTGAAAATCCGGTGTAACAGCCACCAGCATCTGATGGATATCCTGATCAATACTCTGCAAAATATTCCCGGTATTGCTAAAACCGAATCTTTCATCTCCCTGGATCAGCTCATCGAAAAACAGGTGGATATTTGTACGGAGGAACAATAAAGGCGAAAAGGCTTAAAAGCTAAAGGCTAAAAGCGAGAAGCTGAAAAGATAAAAAAGCAAAGAAGCTAAAGGTTACCTTCTCGCCTTTAGCTTCTAGCTTTTAGCTTTTAGCCTCTAGCTTTTAGCCTCTAGCTTTTAGCCTCTAGCTTTTTACTTTTTACCTTCAGCTTATCGTTTTCCTTATCGCAGTCGACATAGAGGGTACCGCCTTCGGGAAGGTCGCCTTTGATGATCACTTCGGCTAATTCATCTTCCAGGTATTTCTGGATAGCCCGTTTCAACGGACGTGCTCCATATTGAGGATCATACCCTTTCTCGGTCAGGAATTCTTTTGCAGCATCCGAAACCTGGATGTGGTATCCCAATTCACCTACCCGCTTGAGCAGTCCTTTCAGTTCTATATCTATGATCTTATGGATATCTTCCTTACTCAAAGGATTGAAGACGATCACATCATCGATACGATTCAGAAATTCAGGAGAAAAGGCACTCTTCAACGCTTTCTGCACGACACTCTTGGCATAATCGTTGTCATTCGTCTTATCGGCAGCCATAAATCCGATACCACGTCCGAAATCTTTCAATTGCCGGCTTCCGATATTGGAAGTCATGATCACAATCGTATTTTTAAAATCGACGCGCCGCCCCAAACTATCGGTCAACTGGCCGTCATCCAGCAACTGCAGGAGGATGTTGAATACATCGGGATGTGCTTTTTCAATCTCATCCAATAATACTACCGAATAAGGTTTACGTCTCACTTTCTCCGTCAGCTGTCCGCCTTCTTCGTATCCTACGTATCCGGGAGGTGCCCCGACTAACCGGGAAACAGCAAATTTCTCCATATATTCACTCATATCGATCCGGATCAGCGAATCAGGCGTATCGAACAGATATTGTGCCAATACTTTGGCCAATTGAGTTTTTCCGACACCGGTAGGCCCCAGGAAAATGAACGATCCGATCGGTCGGTTGGGGTCTTTCAATCCGGCCCGGTTCCGGTGTATCGCTTTAACGATCTTTTCAATCGCTTCCTGTTGTCCGACGACACTATCCGCCAATTCTTCACGCATCTGCAACAATTTCATACCCTCGGTCTTAGCGATCCGTTTTACGGGTACTCCGGTCATCATTGCCACTACTTCGGCCACACTCTCTTCATCGACCACCACCCGGTTTTCTTTCAATTCTTTCTGCCAGTTGTCTTTTTCCTGCTCGAGCTGGGCCAGCAATTGGCGTTCTTTATCCCGAAAAGCAGCTGCAACCTCGAAATTCTGTTGTTTGACCGCTTCTTTCTTCTTATTCTTGATTTCTTCCACCGATCTTTCCAACTCTTCGATAACCTGAGGCACATGGATATTGGCGATATGTACCCGTGAACCGGCCTCATCCATCGCATCGATCGCTTTGTCAGGCAACGCCCGGTCGGAAATATAACGCGTCGTCAGCTTGACACAGGCCTTGATCGCCTCATCGGTATAACGGACGTTGTGATGATCCTCGTAGCGGGATTTGATATTGTTCAGGATTTCGACCGTTTCATCGAAAGAAGTCGGTTCGACCAATACTTTCTGGAAGCGTCTTTCCAAAGCACCGTCTTTCTCGATATTCTGCCGGTATTCGTCGAGGGTCGTCGCCCCGATACACTGAATCTCCCCTCTCGACAGCGCAGGTTTCAGCATATTTGCCGCATCCAGGCTACCTCCCGACCCTCCGGCTCCTACAATGGTATGAATCTCGTCGATAAAAAGGATAATATTTTTGTTTTTAGCCAATTCGTTCAGAATGGCTTTCATCCGCTCTTCAAATTGTCCCCGGTATTTCGTACCTGCAACAATAGACGCGATATCCAAAGCTACTACCCGCTTATCGAACAATACCCGTGACACTTTTTTCCGGATGATACGGATCGCCAACCCTTCGGCAATAGCCGATTTACCGACCCCCGGTTCTCCGATCAACACCGGATTATTTTTCTTCCTCCGGCTCAGAATTTGGGCCAATCGTTCGATTTCCCGGTCTCTCCCTACGATCGGATCGAGGGTACCTTCTTCAGCAGCTTTCGTGATATCTATACCGAAATTATCCAATACCGGGGTATCCGATTTAGCAGGCCCGTTCTGACGATAGGGATTGTACATCGATTCTTCGTCACCTGCATCCTCGTCTTCATCGGATTCCTCTCCATAGTCGGATTGCATACGGGTTTTCTCCTTCAGCAGTTGTTCTTTAAACTTCTCGTAATCTACTCCCATAGAATTAAACAATTTTGTGACAAACCCTGCCTGATTTCTCAACATGGCCAACATCAGATGTTCCGACTCTACTTCCTCATCCCCCAGCTTCCAGGCCTCCTCGATGACCCGTTTAACAATACTGTTGGCAGCCAGGGTAAGATCCAGCTCATCGGGCATCTCTTCACTCTTATCCCTTTGCTTATTCAGTTTCTGTTCGATTTTTGCTTTCACCTCATAAAAATCCACTCCCAAAGCGATCAGAACATCGATAGCCCTGGCCTGATCCATCCGCAACATCCCCAGAAACAAATGTTCGGGTGAAACCTTCGTATTCCCCAAACGCTTTGCCTCTTCACAAGCTAAGTCTATTATTTCTTTCAATTTTTTGTTATCGTTTTTTGTCATATCCTCGTTTATTACTTCGTTGATGCAGCAGGGTATTCCCTATTATTTCAATAATTCGTAAAATTCTTCTTCAGAAATAATCCGGGTACCCAATTTTTCTGCCTTTTTCAATTTACTACCGGCATTTTCGCCAGCCAACAAATAGGCGGTCTTGGCTGAAACAGAATCGCTGACCTTTCCCCCTGCATTCAAAATCAACTCTTTGAAGTATTCGCGGGGCCGGGTCAGTGTACCGGTAATCACAAATGTTTGCCCTGTCAGGCTATCGTTTCCTGTTTCCGTTTCTCCTATTTCTGCTTCTACGCCATAATCGATCAGACGTTTCACCAATTGTCTGTTTTCTTCTTTACCAAAATAGCGCAAAATACTATTAGCCATCTGTTCACCGATATCTTCTACTTCGGTCAATTGCTCAAAATCGGCTTCCATCAGCCTGGTCAGTTCCCGGAAACTTTTAGCCAGATTACGGGAGGCAGTCTCTCCGATATACCGGATTCCCAAAGCATTCAATAAAGCGGGAAAACCGGCCGTTTTCGATTTTTCGATACCGGCGATTAAATTATCTACCGATTTCTCCTGCATCCGATAAACGGATAAAGTATTCAATTTCCGTACCAATTTTTCATTAGAACGGAAAAAACGGACAATGCTATCGGCTTCATCTGCATCGATCCCCTCAACAGCCCGGATTTCAGCAGCAGAAGCCACAGATAATTCATAAATATAATCGAAGCGGGCTGCCAATAAGTCAGCTTTATGCCAATTTATCCCCGGAATATTCAATGCATAGACGACATAATCCAAAGGAATATTTTCAACGGCACCTGCTTCTTTCAAGCGTTCTACGGTCTGATTAAAAGGAGTACGAAAGTAATCCAATATCCGGTTTACCGTCGTTTCATCGCCTATCACCGCTGAAAGCTCTTGTTTCGAAGCAGCGGCATAAGCTTCCAGGCTACCGAAATGACCAGCCAACGTCTCTGCATTTCGGGAAGAAATATTCTTTATTCCGATTTCAAATCCATAAATCACTTTTGCTAAAGGGATACTGGTCATTTCGAAACTCTCGGGGTAAACAATTTTTTCGAGTCCGATCAATTCCTCTCGCTTTGCCGGTAATCCATAAATATCGGCCACATCCCGGATCAGCCTTTTACCCAGTAATAACTCGATCGTTTCTTCTCCCATCCCCTCTATATTCATCGCCTTACGGCTAACGAAATGTTCGATTTTTCCGGCTATCTGAGGTGGACAATGGTCTTCATTCGGGCAATAATGATTGGCTTCACCTTCTATCCGTATCAATTTTGTTCCGCATTCGGGACAACACGTAATGAATTCGACAGCTGCGGCTCCTTCCCTGCGTTTAGCCCGGTCTACCCCCACAATCTTCGGAATAATTTCTCCCCCTTTCTCCACATACACCGTATCATGTTCGTGTAAATCCAGAGAAGAGATGATATCTGCATTATGCAGGGAAGCCCTTTTCACCGTAGTGCCGGCAATATGCACCGGTTCCAGATTGGCTACCGGCGTGACGGCACCTGTCCGCCCTACCTGATAAACCACATCGATCAGGGGCGTCTCCACCTGTTCGGCCTTAAACTTATAAGCAATGGCCCAACGGGGAGATTTTGCCGTATATCCCAGCAAATGCTGCATCCCGATATCATTGACTTTGATCACAATCCCATCGATCGGAACCGGCAAACCCGTCCTTTCTTTATCCCATTTTGTGATAAAGGCCCAAACTTCTTCAAACGAATCGGCCAAGTGAATATAAGGGGGCATATGGAAGCCCCATTCTTTAGCTTTCATCAAGTTTCCGTAATGGGTTTCCGCCGGAGTCACTTCGCCGGGAATATAGTAAAGAAAACAATCCAAATGCCGTTTCGCTACCAGCGAAGAATTCTGTAATTTCAAGGTTCCTGCAGCAGCATTCCGGGGATTGGCGAACAAAGGTTCTCCGGCCTCTGCTTTTTCCTGGTTCAAGCGATTGAATACCGAAAAAGGCATCAGAATCTCCCCCCGGATCTCGAATTCGGGCGGATAATCCCCTCTCAACTTCAAGGGTACAGTGCGAATCGTCCTGACATTAGCCGTGACATCGTCTCCCTTCACGCCGTCTCCCCGGGTAACCGCCTGAGTGAGCTCACCGTTCACATAAGTCAGACTAATCGAAGTCCCGTCGTATTTCAACTCACAAACATACTGTACCCGGTCACCGACTACTTTCCGCACCCGCTGATCGAAATCCCGCAATTCTTCTTCGCTATATGTATTTCCCAAAGAAAGCATCGGATATTTATGAGCGACCTGAGTAAATTCCTGATTGATATCCCTCCCTATCCGTTGGGTCGGGGAATTGGGATCGTACATCTCCGGATACTTTTCTTCCAGTTTTTCCAAATCGTGCATCAACCCGTCGAACTCCCGGTCTGAAATCTCCGGTGCATTTTCGATATAATATTTATAATTATGATATTCAAGCGCTTTCCGCAACTCCAAAATCCGATCTTTCTCTGTTTGCATATCTCTTGTTTTATCCTTTACAAAGGTAAGGAAAATTTTGGCGTACCTCTTTCAAACTTAAATGTAAAAACGCAAAATTTGCAAACGCAAGCCGGTGTTAAAATAAAAAAGGCAATCAGGCTTATTTCTAAAATTTATAATTTAATTTAGATGCTCTAAAAAAATAGGTGATATATGAAGAAAGTTCTGTTTTTTATTCTACTTCTCTGGTGCCCGTTTTCAATCGTTTCGGCACAATTCGTCAATTTCGGTCAGGATAGGCCTTCCCTGCGCTGGAAGCAAATCAAAACCGACGATTTTCAAATTATATACCCGGATTTTTTCGAAGAAAACGCCCAAAAAGCAGCTTCTATTTTCAGTCTTTTATACCACCATGCCAACACACTGCAATTACACCCCAAAAAGATATCCATCATCATGCATGCCGACGGAGGTGTTTCCAATGGGAATGTAGCCCTGGCACCCCGGAAGAGTGAACTTTACACCATGCCTTCCCAAGATCCCACGGATGATTGGCTGGAACATTTGTGTGTACACGAATTCCGGCATGTCGTGCAGCTCGACAAGGTAAACCAGGGACTTACCAAAGACCTGTATTATCTCTTCGGGGAGATTTTTCCTATTGCAGTAGTCGGTGTATATGTACCGATGTGGTTTATGGAAGGAGATGCCGTATGTTTTGAAACTGCTGTCGGCCATCTCGGCCGAGGACGTTCCCCGGAATTTCTGAACGAAATGAAAGCCCAAATCCTGGAAAAAGGGATTTACAATTATTCGAAAGCCGTACTGGGTTCAAACAAAGATTTCGTGCCCAATCGTTACACCATGGGGTACTTCATGACCGCCAACTCCCGGGTCAATTACGGTTCGGATATCTGGGCAAAAGCGCTGGAACGCACCGGAAGACGCCCTTACGGCATTACTCCCTTCGCCACCAGCCTGAAGCTTTCCATGCAGGGCAAGCGGGACAGTCTCTGGCGGGACAGTACATTCCGTTCTCTGTTTATCGATCCCGACAGTGTCCGCCAGGCCAACACCTACCGGGATGCCAAGCGTACCCTTTACCGGGATAATTTTTCCGAATTGCAACAGCGCTGGATGCGGGAGGCCTCTCTCGTATCGTCTCCATTCGATACACTTCCCACCCACAACAAGTATTACACGAATTACTACAATCCCACCCCGATTTCTTCCGGCAAAGTGATTGCTTATAAAAAAGGGCTGCAACAAACGGGAGCTTTCGTTCTCTTGCACAATCAGAACGAAAAACTCCTCCGGCGTACAGGGATTCTGGACGACTATAAATTTGCCTTCAACAACGACCAAATAGTCTGGAGCGAATATTACAATCACATCCGTTGGGATCAGGGCGGACGTATGCGTTTAAGCAGTTACGACCTGAATACCGGTAAATACAAACGCTATAAAAGCCGGAACAACCGTTTTTCTCCTTTCGCGATGGGCCAGGAGTGGGGCTGTGTAGAAGTGGACCATTGCAACCGATCTTATCTGGTCTTGCTCGACTCGACTTTGAGCCGGGAAACCGGGCGTATTCCGGCAGAAGCGAACGAACTATTCATCCATCCGTCTTACCACGAGGGTAAAATCACCACAGTCGTCCAATCCCCCCGAGGCTTGAGTCTGGTATCGATCGATCCGGTCACTCACCGGCGACATACCGTCTGTCCTGCGATCTATTACGAACTGGACCACCCGGTTGCCGGAGACAGTCTATTGATCTACAGAGCTTCTTACAACGGTAACAATGCTTTCTACCGTTGGACCGCACAAGGTCCGGTGAATGTGCTGAACAGTAAGTACGGGCTACAGTTCCCCACCCTCAGTGCGGATAAAAAACAGTTGTATTTTTCTTTCTACACAGCAGACGGCTATAAACCCGGGCATATCGACCTGGCCGGATTACAGGAACAGCCGACGGTCTATCAGCAATTCCGGTTAGCCGACTCGATGAAACAGGAAGAAAAATGGCATTCTGCTTTCCAATACGATTCTATCTATCCTTCCCGGAAATACAATAAATTCACCCACCTTGTCAATATCCACAGCTGGGGACCGGTAGAAGCCGATCTGAACGATATGGACGTCGACTTCGGTGCGGTAGTTTACTCTCAGAATAAGTTGAGCACCTTATCCTTTACTGCCGGTTATATCTTAAAATCGGGTTATGACCACGGGGCCTGGATGCTGAATGCCAGCTACAAAGGCTGGTGGCCGGTATTCGATTTCGACCTGTATAGCGGGAGATACGATTACGAATCTTTCAACGAAGGTTTTTTCCTGCCTACCCGGCAAAAAGAAACTTTTTATGCACAATATAAAGCCTGGCGTTCTTCCGCTGAGGTTACGGTCCGGTTTCCTTTTACCCTGTCTGCCCGCCAATATAACCGGACCTTACAACCTTATGTCCGTTACCGGTTTGTCGGATTACACCATGAAAAATTAAATAAACTCTACACCTGTAAAATAGCAGAAGCGAACACTATATGGATTACACAAGTCGATCCGAACTTTTACCAGGTGAACGAGCCTTCCCGGTTTTATCAATTGCTGGAATACGGACTTTATTTTACCAATCAAACCCGTATGACTACCCAGGAGATCAATCCCCGCTGGGGCCAAACTTTCAGTGCAGGTTACACTCACAGCCCTCTGGAACATATAGACCTGGGCTATCAATGGTGGGGAGACGGACGCCTGTATTTTCCGGGCTTCACCACCAATCATTCCCTGTCGCTGTACGGAGGCTTCCAGCATATGTCGCACAAAGAGCGGAATTATAGCAATAAAATTCTTTACCCCAGAGGGATCACCCTACCTGGCTACGAAATAGCCAGCTTGCGTACCGGTTACCATATGCCGATCGCTTTCCCGGATCTGCCCCTGAGTTCATTGCTCTATCTCAAAACTATAAACGCCGCCGTATTCTACGATTGGGGTAGCAGCCGCAACAAATTCGGCAAAGCTACTTACTCCTCCTATGGAATAGAATTGACCACGGACACCCACTTCTTCCGGTTAACCTATCCGATCCGTCTCGGTATCCGCACCGGCTACGAAACACAACATAAAAAGATGTTCGCCGACCTGATTTTCTCTATCGGACTGAGTATTTAAGATAGATGACAGGTGTCATCTATCATCTTTAATGGCAAGGTATATACAAAGAGTCGTCCCGGGGGATAATCAATACTTCGGACCGGGCGTGTTTACGGTAAAGCCGGACAGTATAGGGATAGTAAAAGGAAAATAAGCGGAACGGACGCATCATCAGGGTTATCCCCGGAGAAAGATCCTGCAAAACCTTTATCAGGCTTTTTTCAAAACTTTTCTCTTCATTCACCACCTCGTAGCGGACTTCGGAATGCTTTAAGATACGCTCCATAAATGCTAAATTATTGCGGACCATGGCCGCAATATGCTCATCTTTTTCCCGGGGAACGATGATTTCGATCCGACACCCGGGATGATGCCGCTGCAGGAAATTAGCCCAAATCCCTTTTTCTTTATTTTCCTTCAAATAACCTACCGGAATTTTCAGCTGCTGAAAAGTATCGGCAGAAAAATGATCCTGTAAAACAAGTACCGGTTTATTCAAAGCATACACGTACTTCATCAACCGATAAAAAGAATATGATTTCCGCTTCAACAAACAAAGAACACTATCCTCTCCCATGCAGGCTGAAAGCAGTTTTCCGCTACCGGGTATTTTTTCACATCTATACCGCCATCCATATAACCGTCCGATGTTTTCGGCACATTCACGGATTTCTTCTATCTCCTGTTTATAAAAAGCTACAATTTCGTATTTCATCATCTGGATTTATCTAAAGTACCCTTATTCCCCGACCGTCCCTCGTCCGATCAGGCCGGCTATCCCCATCGATACTAAGGATAAAATAAACACTTATAATTTATGGGACGACTGAGATCCCGGAAATTCCTCATCATACCTACACGACAATATTTTTATAAAGATACAAAAAAATAAACTTCAAGGACTTCATAGCCCCATTTAATTCTCGGTTTAATTTTTTCTTTCCATTCCGATTTCGGTTTTTGTGTCGTCAAACCCGATCGCCTGAAACGGTCCGATAAGGCTTTCTTTCACTGACCGACAGAAACGACTGGATCCTCAAACACGAGCCCCGAAGATGAAAACACCGGTTTTTCAATGAAACGGTTATCCCTGACTTCTGAAACCTTGACAACAATTAAAACCAATGTCTTCATCGGACTAATATACTTATTTATATCAATTTTAAATTATCGCTTCCCGCAGAGGAGGTATTGTTTTTGAAGATGATTTCACTAATTTAGATGCATATAAATTAACCAAGGTATGACACCGGACGACATTATAAAATTACTCGACGCCACGTGTATTTGTGGGGCCCGTAAGCTTCACGATCCCATACAACATGCTTTTGCAGCAGATTTAATGAGCGATGTCTTGCGTCTGAATACGGAAGGATTGCTGTTGATAACGGGAATGGCCAATCCACAAGTCATTCGTACGGCAGAAATGGCGGATATTCCGTTTATTCTTTTTGTTCGTGACAAGCAGATCACGGCAGAAATGCAACAGCTGGCCGAGGAAAACGAAATCCTGCTATTGCGTTGCCGTCAAAGTATGTTCAGGGTATGCGGAGAATTGTATAAAGCCGGGCTTCTTCCGGTGTATTAAGAAAACATATGGAATTCAATTTTAATCTGGAAGGAGGAAATTTTTCACGGGCAGGGGCCGCTTCCAGTGAGATAAAGAAAATATTGAAACAGCTCAACGTCGATGCCCTTTTAATAAAACGTATCGTCGTTGCGCTTTATGAAGCGGAAGTCAATGTCGTCGCTCATGCTTATGAGGGAGTGATGAACGTCGTGCTGGACGGGAAATCTATCGTCGTCACCATCACCGATAAAGGGCCGGGTATCCCCGATATAGCGAAGGCTATGCAGGAAGGCTTCTCGACCGCTTCGCCCGAAGTCCGGGAAATGGGATTCGGTGCCGGGATGGGATTACCCAATATGAAAAAAAATTGTGACCGGTTGAATATCGAATCTACCGTAAATGTCGGCACCAAAGTGACGATGACCACGTATCTGAGATAAGTCTTAAAATTACGAAAATGGGGAACGAGACATTTTATCATGCATTGAAGATCAACAGTGAGGTTTGCACAGGATGTACGCACTGCATGAATGTATGTCCTACGGCAGCGATCCGCATAAAATACGGTAAAGCGACCATCAACGAAGCCGCTTGTACCGATTGCGGCATGTGCCTGAAGACCTGTCCCCGTCAAGCCATTTATGTGGAACAGGACGATTTCAATCAGATTTTCAAATTCTCTTACCGGATCATCTTGTTACCTTCGGTCTTTATCGGACAATTCCCGGAAGATATCAGCGAAGAACAGATATTTTCAGAGTTGCACAACCTGGGATTCCATTATGTCATGGAAGTGGATAAATCGACCGGTCTGCTGATGGAAGAGACAAAGCATTATCTTCAGCAGCATCCCCGGCAGCGTCCTTTTATCTCCAGTTTCTGCCCGGCTGTCGTACGCTTGATCCAGGTACGTTTTCCTTCCCTGATCGGACATATCGTCCGCTTAAAACAAGCCATGGATATTGCAGCCATTTATGTCAGGAAAAAATACATCGACAAAGGCATACCTGAAAAAGAGATCGGTGTTTTTTATGTCACCCAGTGTGCCGCTAAAATCGCAGCCATCAAGTGTCCCGTCGGCGAAGAAAATTCTCCTGTAGACGGAGTGATCAATATGGATTTTATCTATAACAAAATTCTCCTTTCGATCAACCGACATAAATCCCAGGTTCTCCCCCGGGTACCGGAGCAATACCATCTGACTCCGCAATCCATCCAATGGACCCTCTCGGGAGGAGAGGCTTCCAACTATCCGGGGCGTTGCCTGGCGATCGACGAAATCCATAATGTCATCGATATCCTCGAAAAACTGGAAAACGACGAACTGACAGATATCGACTTTCTGGAACTGAGGGCATGCGACCATTCCTGTGCCGGAGGGGCACTGGCGATCAACAACCGTTTTCTCACCATCGAAAGACTACAGAAACGGATGGAGAACTATATCAAATACAACTACATCTCTATCAATAAAATGCCCCGGTACAAGGATTTTCTGGTAAAACAAATGCAACTGAGCGGTGAAATTCCACCCCGGTCGATCGAAAAACTGGATGAAGACTTGTCGGTTGCTTTTCAGAAAATGGAAAAAATCACCCGCATTATGAAAGTTTTACCTCAGATAGACTGCGGGGCTTGCGGCACACCCTCCTGTCAGGCTTTGGCTCAGGATGTCGTGCAAGGGAAGGCCAAACTCAACCAATGTATATTCATGCAAAAAATCCTCACCCGGGAAGGGTTGCTTACCCCGGAAGAATCGATGGAATTATCGGCCAAAGTCTGGGGAATCGGAAAATTTGAAAAGAACGAAGAATAAAAATAAACGAACAAAGATATGACAGTCAGAGAATTGGCTACACAACTAAAATTAGAAGTCTGCTGTGGTGCGGCAGGCCTGGACAAAGAGATCAAAGGCGGCTATACCTCCGATCTACTGAGTGATGTGATGGGTAACGCCCGGGAAGGGAATATCTGGATTACGCTTCAGACACACAAAAATATCATGGCCATCGCTTCGCTGAAAGAACTGGCAGCCATTGTCCTGGTCAAAGGTTACCGACCGGAAGAAGATACCGTTTCCGAGAGTGAGGCAGAAGGCATACCCATCTTAAGTACTTCCAGACAGACATTCGAAATGACAGGCGAGATTTACGAACTTCTCCAGAAAAAGGAGCAGTAAAATGGACATTCGGGCCGACCTCCATATTCATACCGTCCTTTCCCCTTGCGGAGATCTGGAAATGAGTCCGGAGAATATTCTGCATTTCGCCCAAATCCAAGGACTGAATATGATCGGAATCACTGATCACAACTCCACCCGCCAGGCACCGATAATCCGTGATTATGGGAAAACGAAAGGTATATTCGTCCTTACAGGTGCTGAAATCTGTAGTAAAGAAGAAGTGCATGCCCTGACTTTTTTCGAAACCGACGAACAGCTTACTATTTTTCAGCATTACCTGGATGTACATTTACCCGATATTCCGAACGACCCGGAAAAATTCGGCTTCCAGGTTGTCGTCGATCCGGAAGAACAGATCATTTACGAAGAACCCAAACTATTGATTTCTGCCTTGAACCAATCGCTGGAAGAAATTGCACATAAAGTCAGGCAACTCGACGGTATTTTCATTCCGGCCCATATCGACAAACCCTGTTTCAGTATTCTTTCACAATTAGGATTCGTCCCGCCGGATTTACGTTATGATGCCCTGGAGCTCAGTAGTCATACCTCTCCTTCGAAATTCCTGTCCGGCCATCCCGAACTGAAATCCGCCTCTTTCATCCAGTCCTCGGATGCCCACTATCCCGGGGACATCGGAAAAATATATACCCAACTGAAAATAGAAGATTTTTCCTTCAAAAACATCCGGCAATCTATCCGGAATTTAATTACGTAATTTCACTCCTGCAATCGTTGTAATTTTATGAATTTAAATTAAATTTGAGGCTAGAAATAAATATTTAAAGTTTATTATCCCAATAAGTTAAAGAATATACCTATTCATGAAAGATTTGTCCTCTCATATGATGGATATCGTCCAGAATTCTATCCGGGCAGAGGCTTCGTGGATTCAGATCCGGATTTGCGAAGATCCGGAGGCAGATCTCTTTCTTATTGAAATTCAGGATAACGGTTGCGGTATGGATGAGGCGACTTTGGCAAGGGTCAGGGATCCTTTTTTTACCAGCCGGACAGTACGCAAAGTGGGCCTGGGAATTCCCTTGCTCCAGCAAAATGCCGAACGAACCGGAGGAAAAGTTAGTATCGTCTCACAGCCGGGTCAAGGGACTACTCTCACAGCCCGTTTCGGTCATTCCCATCTGGACCGTCCTCCTTTGGGAGATGTAGCAGAGACGCTTACGCTATTGGCAGCCGCCAATCCGGCCATCCATTTCAGCTACGATCATTCGACTCCCAGCGGTACATACCGGTTCGATACCCAAGAGATCATACAGGTGCTGGAAGGTGTACCTTTGGGACATCCCGAAATTCTTCCGGCCATACAAAATTTAATCCGGGAGAATCTCAAAGAAATACATGCCGATCAAAGCATGTCCATCAGGCAATCATAAAATCAATTATCACCTAATAACAGCTATATGGAAAAAATAAAATCACTCGCCGACCTGAAAAAAATCAGGGATAACGTTCAATCGAAAATCGATCTGCGCGAAAAAAGCGAGCATCCTGAAAATCTGATTCAGATCAAAGTCGCCATGGCCACTTGTGGAATAGCAGCAGGTAGTAAGGAAACGATGAATTACTTTCTGAACAATCTTGAAAAAAACGGTATTCAGGCCGTAGTCACTCAAACCGGCTGTATGGGTTACTGCTTTGCAGAGCCCACGGTAGAAATCACCAAACCGGGAAAAGAACCGATCGTATTCGGTCATGTCAACTGTGCTAAAGCAGAAGAGATCATCCAGAAATACCTGAAAAACGACGAATTGGTCGAAGGGATTATCCCGGTTAATTACCAAAGTATCTGATTCTATAACGTGCTAAATATTTTCAACTATTAATCGATAAACAACCCCATCTATGAGTTATAAAATGCATATTCTTGTCTGTGGAGGGACCGGTTGCCGTGCGTCAGCCAGTAAAAATATCATCTGCCGACTGGAAGATTGTCTGAAAGAACGTGCTCTGGAAGACGAAGTACAGGTCATCGCTACCGGCTGTTTCGGTTTCTGTGAGAAAGGTCCTATTGTCAAGATCATGCCTGACAATACCTTTTATGTACAGGTAAAACCGGAAGATGCCGAAGAAATCGTCAACGAACACATCATTAAAGGCCGCAAGGTAGAACGGTTATTATACAAAGAACCGTCTAAAAAAGTGACGGTCAGCGATTCCAAACACATGGAATTTTATAAAAAGCAATTACGCATCGCTTTGCGTAACTGTGGTTTTATCGATCCGGAAAACATCGAAGAATGTATCGGTCGTGACGGTTACAGCGCTTTAGCCAAATGTCTGACAGAGATGACTCCGGAAGCGGTTATCGACGAAATCAAACGATCCGGATTGCGTGGACGGGGTGGCGGCGGTTTCCCTACCGGTCTGAAATGGGAATTTGCCCGCAAATACCAGGCCGATCAAAAATATGTCGTTTGTAACGCCGACGAAGGGGACCCGGGAGCTTTTATGGACCGTTCGATTATGGAAGGGGATCCGCACTCCGTGATCGAAGCCATGGCCATTTGCGGTTACAGCATCGGTGCCAGTAAAGGACTGGTATACATCCGGGCAGAATATCCTCTGGCTATCGAACGGCTTCGTATCGCGATCGAACAAGCTGAAAAATACGGGCTGCTGGGAGAAAATATTCTCGGTACCGATTTTTCTTTCCATATAGAAATCCGTTATGGTGCAGGTGCTTTTGTCTGTGGAGAAGAGACCGCTTTGATCCACTCGATGGAAGGACACCGGGGCGAGCCCACGACCAAACCCCCTTTCCCGGCAGAATCGGGCTATTTGAATAAACCGACGAATGTCAATAACGTCGAAACACTGGCCAATATTCCTGTCATTCTCAACAAAGGGGCCGACTGGTTCGCTTCTATCGGAACAGAACGTTCGAAAGGAACCAAAGTATTTGCATTAGCCGGTAAAATCAATAATGTGGGCCTGATCGAAGTGCCTATGGGTACTACTCTCCGGGAAGTCATTTATGAAATCGGGGGAGGAATCAAAAACGGTAAAAAATTTAAAGCCGTACAAACCGGAGGTCCTTCGGGCGGTTGTCTCACGGAGAAACATCTGGATACTCCGATCGATTTCGACAACTTGCTGGCAGCAGGTTCGATGATGGGATCCGGTGGCATGATCGTCATGGACGAAGACGATTGTATGGTTGCTGTCGCCAAGTTCTATCTGGAATTTATCGTCGAAGAATCTTGTGGAAAATGTTCTCCCTGCCGGATCGGCAACAAACGGTTATTGGAAATCTTAACCCGGATCACCGAAGGGAAAGGCACGATGGAAGATCTCGACAACCTCCGTAACCTGAGCCAAGTGATTAAAGATACGGCTCTTTGCGGCTTGGGACAGACCTCTCCCAATCCGGTACTGTCTACACTGGAACATTTCTATGACGAATATGTCGCTCACATCCGGGATCACAAATGTCCTGCCGGAAAATGTAAGGCGTTGTTATCTTTCCGTATCGACCCGCAACTATGTGTAGGATGTACCCTCTGTTCACGTAATTGTCCGGTAGATGCAATCATCGGCGAACGGAAAGAAGCCCATTTCATCGACACGACTAAATGTATCAAATGCGGTACTTGTAAAGATAAATGCAAATTTAATGCGATAAGTGCCGGATAACCGAAGTATAACAGCCCATAACGAAAAAACATGGAACAAAATATAACTCTGCAAATAGATAATCATATCGTAGAGGTGGCCAAAGGAACGACGATTCTCGAAGCAGCCCGGGGAGTAGGTATTCAAATCCCCTCCTTATGCTATATGAATCTGAAAGACATGTGTATCACCAACCTTCCGGCTTCCTGCCGTATTTGTGTCGTCGAAGTCGAAGGACGGAGAAACCTGGCTCCGGCCTGTGCTACCCGTTGTGAAAACGGCATGAAGGTAAAAACCAGTAGCCTCAGGGTGCTCAATGCCCGGAAAACCGTACTGGAATTAATTCTCTCGGACCACCCCAACGATTGCCTGATCTGTCCGAAATCCGGGAATTGCGAATTACAAAACCTGGCCGTTAAATTAAAAATCCGCGAGATACCCTTTGCCGGTGAGCGGAATATTCTCCCGATAGAGACCTCTCCGTCGATTGTCCGCGATATGAGCAAATGTATTTATTGCCGTCGTTGTGAGATGATGTGTAATGAAGTGCAAACCGTAGGGGCACTCGGTGCTGTAAACCGTGGTTTCATTTCAACGATAGCTCCGGCTTTCGACGAACCTTTATCCAATTCAGCCTGTACCTTCTGTGGTCAGTGTGTCGCCGTATGTCCGGTAGGAGCACTGACCGAAGTCGACCATACGAATCGGCTGATCAGCGATCTGAGTAATCCGAAAAAAACCGTTATCGTACAGACGGCACCGGCAGTACGGGCTGCACTCGGCGAGGAATTCGGTTTAACCCCCGGCACTTCTGTTACCGGAAAGATGGTAGCTGCTTTAAGACAATTGGGCTTCGACAAAGTGTTCGACACCGATTTCGCTGCCGATCTGACCATTATGGAAGAAGGAAGCGAATTACTGGATCGGTTGACCCGTTATCTCAAGGGTGATAAAGACGTATGCCTCCCTATTCTGACTTCTTGTTGTCCGGCCTGGGTCAATTTCTTCGAACATCAGTTCCCCGATATGCTGGATATCCCGTCGACCGCACGTTCACCCCAACAAATGTTCGGTGCTATCGCTAAAAACTATTGGGCAGAAAAGATGAACATTCCCCGGGAAGATTTGATCGTTGTATCTATTATGCCTTGTCTGGCTAAGAAATACGAATGTGCCCGGGAAGAATTCGCAACACAGGGCGATCCCGATGTCAACTACTCTCTTTCTACCCGGGAACTAGCCAGTCTGATCAAACGGGCCAATATCGATTTCAACAGCCTAGCGGACGAAGATTTCGATCATCCTTTGGGAGAATCTACAGGTGCCGGAGTAATCTTCGGAGCTTCGGGAGGTGTGATGGAAGCAGCATTGCGAACAGCTTACGAACTTTATACCGGAAAAACACTCGACAAAGTAGATTTCAAAGAAGTACGGGGTCTGGAGAACATAAAAAAAGCAACTATTAAACTCAACGGAGTAGAACTCCATGTCGGTATTGCTCATGGATTGGGAAATGCCCGTAAACTTTTGAATGAAATCCGGGAAGGAAAATCCGAATTCCATGCGATCGAAATCATGGCTTGTCCCGGTGGTTGTATCGGAGGAGGAGGCCAACCTTTACATCATGGCAATTCGGCTTTATTAAAAGCCCGCAGTCAGGCCATTTATCAGGAAGACGAACATAAACCGCTACGGAAATCTCATGAAAACCCGGATATTATCAAATTATATGAAGAATATCTCGGAAAGCCGTTGAGCGAAAAAGCCCATCATTTATTACATACCCACTATTTTAATAAAGCAACCATTAATTGAAAACTATGAGCGAAATACAATTACCTCAGCATAAAATAGACAAGTTACTCGAAATCTGTGATGCTCATGGAAATCAGCCGGGAGAACTGATCAATGTCTTACATAAAGCACAGCATCTTTTCGGATATCTTCCGGCAGAAGTACAACGGATTGTTGCCGACAAGCTGAATATTCCGGTATCTAAGGTATATGGAGTAGTCACCTTTTATTCATTCTTTACTATGACCCCCAAAGGTGAACATCCGATTTCCGTATGTATGGGAACCGCTTGTTATGTCCGGGGAGCTGAAAAAGTACTGGATGAATTTAAACGGATATTGAATATCAATGTAGGCGAAACGACTCCCGACGGTAAATACTCTTTGTCCAGTCTGCGTTGTGTCGGGGCTTGCGGCCTGGCTCCCGTCGTGTTGATCGGCGAAAAAGTATTCGGACGCGTTGTTCCGGGTGACGTAGAAAAAATACTGAAAGAATTAGATTAGAACCTTTTATGATCGCTTAAAATCCACAGTACTCCGGAAACGGAATCCTGTGGATTTTTACATATTAACACATCCATATACTTATTTTTTTATTTCTTTTTGCTTACATGTTATAGCTTATCATTGTCATCTCCACTTCAATTTGAATTATATCCTGTTTTTCAAACAGATTTATCAATTATAATTTGGTTATTTTATCTAATTTCTTTAATTTTATAGTGGTTGTACTCCTTGCATTCTTCTCTCCTGAATGCTGCTTGTTTTAATTATTTCATTAAAAATTTTTCACCATGAAACGCATGATTTATATCTTAGCGGTAGTTATGGCTGTCGGTTGTCATCGTTCGATGGCCCCCTGGCCTGGTGACGGTGACAAACAAGATGTCGCCATGTATGTCAGAACACGTAGCCTGTCCGGCATTACAGCTTCTCCCTCAGTGTATCAGTTTTTTGTTTACGATCAGGTTCATTCCAGCATGAGCCGGTACAGTGTCAATCCCGAAAAAGAGGACAACAATGTCCTTCACCTGAAGCTTTTTCCCGGCACATATACCGGCTATTGCGTTACAAATGCCGAAGAAACCGAAAATTGGGAATATACCGATAATCTTCCGCCCGGCGAAATATTCCTGAAATCGGGTAAAACAGAAACCGGAGATCATCTACTCGGGCAAAGTGATTTCACCGTGGCCCAGGACGGCGACAACAGCGCCGTTTTCGACCTCAACCGAAAAGTCGGAATGTTGAGAGTGACCATCGAGAATATTCCCGAATGGTTAACCGATTTACAAATCAATCTAAGTAATATCTCTCAAAAGATGAGTCTGACCGGAGAATATAAAGGCGATTGTTCTATCACTAAAAATATCGGTTTACCGGACGAGAACGGTACTTCGGTGACGACTTTGCTGGTATTTCCCCCAAAAGAAAAGGCTATTCTGACCCTTTCTTCCAATTCAATGGTATTTGTCACTCCGGAGCATCCCATCGAATCCATATTAGCCAACCGGATAACGGAGATCAAAGCCATTTTCAAAGACCCGGCTGCCACCAGCGAGTTGGATATCACCACCCGACTCGCAGATTGGGATGAAACGATCCTGCAGGAAGCGGATTGGGAAGTCGACAAGCCCCAAGGTCCCTGTACAGGCGTAGGCAATGGAACGAACCTCGTTCTAAACGGAAGCTTTGAAAGCGATTTTATTGACGATCTTCCCGATCACTGGAATGCAGATGTTTCCAGTAAAGAATATACTCCCCGGATAGTCAGCGTCACCTCTCCGACCCAGGAGGGAAGTAAAGCGGTAAGAATAGAAGGTAAAACTTACCTCTATCAGGACATTCCTGTGACGGGTGGTCAATGTTACCAATTGAAGATGTACGTCAATGCACCCGCTCACGAGGTCAAATGGCGCAGCTGGTGTACCTGGATGAAAGGCAGTAAAAACCTGCCTTCGGACGCCCTTCATTCTCCGAGTTACCAATACGAGACTTCGGGCTATATCGATGCCTATGCCGGAAAAGTATTCCGGGCACCGGCGGACGCCACCAAGCTCCGGGTAGAAATCCGTAATTACATGGATCCGGTCGAAGGTAAAGGGCTATACGTCGATGCCATCCGTGTGGAAGCCGTCGATTAGCTTTCCCCCACCATCCGGGCCGGGTCGCCCCAGCGATCGAACTCCTCTGCCGTAACCTCACCCGACCCGATCGCAGCCTGCCGCAAGGTAATTCCTTCGCGGTGGGCTTTTTGCGCTATCGCTGCCGCCTTATAATACCCGATGTACGGATTCAAAACTGACACATCCTTCCCCCGGTAAACGGGCACTATGCAAGAAATTACGGATCAAAATTCTTTCATCTTCTCCCATACAATTCTTTCTTTTTCAAGAATTTCCGAATGAATAAAACGTACGATTAAATTGGATACAATCAAACATTAAAAAATAAATTTTACATCTTATTTTAACCGGGAATCATTTTTGATAAATCATTCATAATCAATGCAAAAATTATTTTTCACGTTGTACTTTTCGTTTTTTATTTCGAAGAATTTATTATCCGGTTAATCGTACCTTTGACTTTGTGATTATTTTCACCACTTTTTAAGCACTTAGGATATAAAATCTATATGGGAGATGTCATTGACGATAGGCCTTTAATTCTTGTAGCAGAGGATAATGCGAGTAATTATCTGTTGATCGAGATCCTTTTAAAGCATACCTATCGCTTGATTCATGCGCAAAACGGACGAGAAGCCGTAGCGTTTTTCCAAAGCCATCATCCTCAGCTTATTTTGATGGATATCAAGATGCCCGAAATGAATGGGTATGAAGCCACTTCGGAAATTCGTAAATCATCGGCCGATATTCCCATTATCGCCGTAACGGCTTATGCTTTCACCGAAGATGAAAAAAGAATTCTGGAAAACGGTTTCAACGGTTATTTGTCAAAACCGATAAAAGCACAAACTCTATTACAAAAAATAAAAGAATTTCTCAATTAATCTATCCAGATTATCCATTCATACACAGATAAAAACAAAGCTTCCTCCTGATCGGTTATCCAGGAATCACCACACGTCGCTTTTACCTCATTTATCTCATAAAAATACATATAAATACGAGAAGCTTTTCCATTTTTAAGTAATCGTCTACAATTCAAGTTCTTGCAAAATGTGTCCTTTCGTATCCAACACTTTCAATTTCAACATATCTCCTTTCCTGGTTAACATCATGACGGTGGCTTCGTCCAATTCATACCCTCCACCGACCACTACGGGGCAAGGATTACCCAGACTGCCGGCCGGATGGTAAGCATAGACGTGGGTATGTGCATTCAACGATACATCGACAGGATTTTTTTTCAGCAAATCGCCCCATAATTCCCGGCAAGGCGTGTAATCGGTCTCGTTTCCCCAAAGCGGAATATGATGCACCAACACTTTTTTCCCGGCCTGCCGAAAGGCTTTCGAATGCAATTCCCGCCGCAAAAATTCCGTCTGTTCATCTCTAAAGCCACTGAAATCGTTCAATCCGTAATACACCCAATGGTCATCCGTTTTGTCTTCTCCGCAATCGAGCAGAACGAACCGGGTATCTCCCCAATTAAAAGCACCGTAGGTTTTATCTCCCATATAGTATAACAACCGTCTTAAATGAAGGGAATACGCATTCCGGATTTCATGATTCCCGCGTAAATAAAACACCGGTTTTTCCTCTGCCCTCACTTGTCCTTGATAAAATGAGAACGCTTCCACGACCTCTTCTTCACACCCCGGAGCATCGAGCATATCACCATTAAAAATTACAAAATCATAATCTACTTCTTCGATCTGTTTGCACAAGGCGGCCATAGTCGGAAATTCCTGATGAATATCATTGAAAATAAGAGCCGTGAAATCGGTCTCCCGTTCACCGGGTACCCGAAAAGAATAAAACGGCGAAACTGCTGTATGGCCGAAAATTTTACTATAAGCTCCATACTTCAGGATTTCCCGGGAACAAACCCGGTAATAATAGGTCTCGCCCGCTTCCAAATTTTCCAGTCGGATTTTATGGATGTAATTGTTACAGACTACTTGTCCGTCGAGCATCGTCCGGGCTTTCTTCAACTCCAGTGTATCCGTACCGTATTCCACCCAGCTGTATACCGGTACATGAGTCAGCCAGCTGACCGTAATTCCATTTCCCGTCAGGCTTTGTAAACAGGGCTTTGTCCAGAAAATCTGTCCGGCAGGAGTATTTTTCCGGGCATATCCTCCCGCACATAAAAAGAAAAACAAGAATACACAACAAAACATTCTCATATTTTCTGAATTTATAATTAAACAGGGAACGACAAACCCGTCACCCCCCTTACAAATACCTTACCGGCATCATTCACCGTAAAGCGTTTCCAGCAGCAGATCGAGGTTCAGTGTGGAATTACCACCCGGCAATGGCCACACGCCCATACTTCCAGCATATTATACTTACCCGACTTCACATAATCGGAAAACATCCCCTCTTTTCCGTTCACATCCACCACTTTGAAGTCGACGCAGGGCCTTCCTTTGGCCAACTTACAACGCTCGGCCAGCTTTTCTTCCAAAACCTGACTTTGTTTTTCCACTTCGATCCCCGGAGCGATACATTTTTCCGAAAATACACCTTCGTATAAATATCCCGAATATACGCTCCACATCTCGTATACAATTCATTCCGCTCTTCATACAAGGAATCTATCTGTTACCTAAATATTATACAGGTCTTCCGACTGTGATCCTGTGATTCGTACTTTAAACAAATCTTCCCTCCATTGATCCGGATATCCGAATTCTCGACAAACAGGCTAAAGGCTTTACCTCCCCACTCTCCGTCTTTCTTTTCAATGGAAATATACCCGTAAAACGGTTCTGAAACTTGCCCCTCGAACCCGAACATCCCGTCTTTCACCACCGCCGAACCAATGGTATCCCTACCATTCCGCAAAATAAATACTCACTTTGACAAGGCCGGACACAGAATAGAGGGATTACAAATATATAATATATATAATGAAAAATAAAAAAGAAAGGTGTCGAAATCGACTTGTCGATTCCAACACCTCTTTCTTATAAACAGGCTCGCCCGGATTTACTTACCGTATTCCATAGCAGCCAAACGTTTGTAGCCGTTCAGTTTCCATTTCGCATCGTTTTCCGTTGCCTGGAACAACCGTTCTGCTTCTTCCGGAGTAGCTTTCATCAGGGAGTTGAAACGCACCTCTCCCATCAGGAATTCACGGAATTTTGTATAGTCGGGTTCTTTAGAATCTAACTGGAACGGGTTCTTCCCTTCTATTTCAAGCATCGGATTGTAGCGGTACAACTGCCAGTAACCACATTCTACAGCTTTCTTCTCTTCCTGTTGTGATTTCCCCATGCTGGCTTTCAGACCATGATTGATACAAGGAGCATAAGCGATGATCAAAGAAGGTCCGGGATAAGCCTCTGCTTCCTTGATCGCCTTCATATACTGAGCCTGGTTGGCACCCATGGCCACCTGTGCCACATATACATAACCATAAGACATCGCCATCATACCCAGGTCTTTTTTACGCACCCGTTTACCGCTGGCAGCAAATTTAGCAACAGCACCTGCAGGAGTAGATTTAGACGACTGACCTCCGGTATTGGAATAAACCTCGGTATCTACCACCAGAATATTTACATCTTTACCGCTGGCCAAGACATGGTCGACACCACCGTAACCGATATCATAAGCCCATCCGTCACCTCCGAAAATCCACTGTGATTTCTTCGTAAAGTAGTTTTTCAGGATCAGGAGCTCTTTAGCGGCAGGAGCTGTTTCTTTAGCTAAAGCAGCAGCCATCGCATCGCTGGTAGCCAGGGTCTTGTCGCCGTCTTCGTAAGCTTCGATCCAGGCATTGATAGCCGCCTGAGTATCGGCAGAGAAGCTATTCAGATTTTCTTCAGCCAACCGTTTTACCCGTTCGCGCAGACGATTAGCCCCTTCGGCCATACCGAATCCGAATTCAGCATTGTCTTCGAACAATGAGTTCGCCCAGGCCGGTCCACGTCCGCTCTCATAGTTGGTACAATAAGGAGTAGAAGGAGCAGAACCTCCATAGATAGAGGAACATCCGGTAGCATTGGCCACCATCATCCGTTCTCCGAACAACTGAGAAATCAGTTTGATATAAGGAGTTTCACCACAACCGGCACAAGCACCGGAGAACTCGAACAACGGCTGAGTGAACTGTGAATTTTTCACATTATTCGGTTCAACTATTTTCTTGTATCCTACTTTTTTATCCATATATTCCCAGCGGTTTTCTTCCACCATCTGAGATTCCAGCGGTCTCATCACCAAAGCTTTGGTCTTGGCCGGACATACATCGGCACAGTTACCGCAACCGGTACAGTCGAGCGGAGATACCTGAATCCGGAATTTATAACCGGCCAATTCTTTACCGATAGCCGGTTTAGCCTGAGTACCTGCAGGAGCTGCAGCCAGCTCTTCGTCGCTCATCAGGAACGGACGGATAGCAGCATGAGGACAAACATAAGCACACTGGTTACACTGGATACAGTTTTCTACCTGCCATTCGGGCACGTTTACAGCAATTCCGCGTTTTTCAAATTTAGCGGTTCCGGCAGGGAAAGTACCGTCTTCATAACCGTTGAATGCGCTGACAGGCAGGTCATCCCCTTTCTGTGCATTCATCACATCGACGATATTGCGGATAAATTCCGGACGGTTTTCATCGTGTTTGATCTCGTCATCCGGCAGGTTCTTCCATTCGGCAGGAACAGTTACCTTTATCAGGTTACCTTCTTTACCTCCTGCGTCAACAGCTGCATAGTTCATATTGACAATGGCCTCACCTTTCTTACCGTATGACTTGTCGATAGCGTGTTTCATTTCGCTGACAGCCACTTCATAAGGAATAACATTGGTAATTTTGAAGAATGCACTCTGCATTATGGTATTCGTACGGTTGCCCAACCCTAATTCCTGGCCGGTCTTCGTTCCGTTGATGATATAAAAATTGATCTCGTTTTCTGCCAGATAGCGTTTCATATGGTTCGGCAGGTGTTTTTTAGTCTCTTCCTCATCCCAGATAGAGTTCAACAGGAAAGAGCCACCTTTCTGAAGTCCTTTCAATACATCGTACATATGGATGTATGCAGGTACGTGACAAGCCACGAAATCAGGAGTAGTAATCAAATAAGTAGAACGGATCGGACAATCACCGAAACGCAGGTGAGAAGCCGTAAAACCGCCTGATTTCTTTGAATCGTAAGCAAAATAAGCCTGACAATATTTATTGGTAGCTCCACCGATAATTTTGATCGAATTTTTGTTCGCCCCGACCGTACCATCGGATCCCAGCCCATAAAATTTAGCTTCATAAGTTCCGGCAGGAGTCATTTTAACATCTGCTTCAGCAGGCAGAGAACGGAAGGTAACGTCATCTTCGATACCGATCGTAAACTGGTTTTTCGGTTCGTTACGTTCCATATTTTTGTAAACGGCAATAATCTGAGAAGGAGTAACATCCTTAGATCCCATACCGTAACGTCCACCTACGATCACCGGAGCATTAGCCTGACCATAGAAGATATCTCTCACATCCAGATACAAAGGATCACCGTTAGCTCCCGGTTCTTTGGTACGGTCTAACACTGTAATCCGTTTAACCGTAGCCGGAACAGCTTCCATAAAATATTTAGCAGAGAACGGGCGATACAGGTGAACTGCAATCATACCCACTTTCTGACCGTTTGCATTCTCATAGTCGATCACCTCACGGATAGTCTCGGTAACCGATCCCATAGCGATGATGATATTTTCTGCATCGGCAGCTCCATAGTAATCGAACGGACGATATTTACGACCGGTGATCGCACTGATCTTATCCATATAGTCAGCCACCATATCCGGTACGGCATCATAGAATTTATTCGAAGCTTCACGTCCCTGGAAATAGATATCGGGATTCTGAGCTGTTCCCCGGGTAACCGGATTTTCAGAATTCAGTGCACGATCGCGGAAAGCCTGCAAAGCATCCATATCCACCAATCCTTTGATATCTTCCATCTGCAATTCTTCGATCTTCTGGATTTCGTGAGAAGTACGGAAACCATCGAAGAAGTTCACAAACGGAACCCGTGATTTGATAGCTGTCAGGTGAGAAACGGCAGACAGATCCATTACCTCCTGTACAGAACCTGAAGCCAACATAGCGAATCCGGTCTGACGAGCAGCATATACATCGGCATGATCTCCGAAAATATTCAATGCATGAGCAGCCAAAGCACGCGCACTTACATGAAATACGCAAGGCAACAATTCTCCGGCAATCTTATACATATTCGGAATCATCAGCAACAATCCCTGTGATGCGGTATAGGTAGTAGTCAGGGCACCGGCTTGCAGTGAACCATGAACAGCACCGGCAGCACCGCCTTCAGACTGCATTTCAATGACACGAACGGTTTCCCCGAACATATTCTTTCTTCCTTTAGCCGCCCATTCGTCAACGTTCTCAGCCATCGGTGAAGATGGAGTGATCGGGTAGATACACGATACCTCACTGAACATATACGCGATATGTGCAGCAGCAGCGTTACCATCACAAGTGATAAATTTTTTCTCTTTTGCCATCGTTATAAAATTAAATTTATTTAATTCCAAATTGAACCCCTTTTCCGGTGTCCAATTTATCTTGTTATTACTCTATATTTATTCCAGCCCTCAGCCTATAGCTTTTAACCTTAATAAGTAAACCCCGCCAACCAAAGCGGCATTATATTCCCTTTGCCCCGTTCGATCATGTCTTCCATAACTACCAAAGAGGAATCGAATTTCTGTCCTTCCCCTTCTCCGCAAACCGCAATCCGATACTTACCGTCTACCAAAAAATCGGCACGTTCGGTATAAGTAATACGGCTCATCGGACATAACTGACTCAGAAAAAACGATTTTCTTAACACAGTCGTATCCACATCCTCCAGACAGACTGCATTCAGCAAGTTCGGATTATGGATATACAATTTTTTTGGCTTTTTCCCACAATCATCGTCATTATCCGTATCATACAATAAAGTCAGCAAACGCGCATTTTTCATGTAATTCAGATAATTGAGCACAGTAGCCCTCGACACGCCGATCAGTCCGCTCAACTTGCTGATATTCACATTACAGGTATTATCTTTAGCAGCGATATACAGCAATTGTTTCAACTTCACTAAATATTTCAACTCGATCTGGCTGGCATAGGGAATATCGAATTCCAGTGTCAGATTGATATTTTTCAGCAAATAATCGATGTGTGATTTCTCTTCGAGATAAATCGGATAATAGCCGTATTCCAGATAATTATTAAAATAAGCCAAAGGGCGTACATGTTTCAGGATATCCTCGACGATTTCCTCATGCCGTTCGACCATATCTGCAAAAGAATAAACCGGAAAAGTCTGATTGGTTTCTAATTCCAGAAATTCGCGGAAAGACAACCCACTCAGATTATACATATCGACAATCCCTTTCAGATAGGCATTCGATTTGATCCTGACGATTGATGAAGCCGTAAAAATAATCTGCAAATCGGGGAAAGCATCGTAACAAGCCCTCAATTCTTTATCCCACTCGGGGTATTTATGGGCCTGATCCAACAACAACACTTTCCCTCCTAACTTATAAAAATGCTCTACAAAATGAAACAATCCGTCGTTAACGATAAACAGATTGTTGACATTCACATACAGACAGGTATTATCCTGCGGATGATATTCTTTACTGTAATCCAGCAGAAAATTCGTTTTTCCTACTCCACGGCTTCCTTTTACCGCAATCAGACGGCTATTCCGATCGATCCGGTCCATCAATCCCCGCCGGATAGAAGATACCCGATCCTGTAAAAGAGCTATATGTGTCGATACTAAACTGTTCATTCTTACAATTTTGCCATACAAAGATAGAAGAAAAATAAATATATTGCAATCTGGAGATTGCAATTTTATCAACAAAGTGCTATTTAGACTTATTACAAATATACAAATGAGCAGTAAAAAACGATAAGAATAGCATATTTTATTGTAAGAGTATATTTTGACTTACAATCTGAAAGTAAAAAAGAATTTTTCCACAAAAAATAGAAGTGCCGGAAGTAAAAAACTCCCGGCACTTTTAAAAAAGTATTGAAATTAATTTCTTATTTATCATTCATCGAAATCAGGAATTCCTCGTTCGATTTTGTTTTTTCAAGCCGATCTTTCACAAACTGCATTGCTTCCACAGAGTTCATATCGGTCAGGTAGTTTCTCAGAATCCAGATGCGGTTGAGGGTATATTCCTCGAGCAACAAATCTTCGCGACGAGTGCTGGAAGCAGTAATATCCACAGCCGGATAAATCCGTTTATTGGAAAGCTTACGATCCAATTGCAATTCCATATTACCGGTACCTTTAAATTCTTCGAAAATCACATCGTCCATCTTCGAGCCGGTCTCGGTCAAAGCCGTAGCTAAAATAGTCAGCGATCCACCGCCCTCAATATTCCGGGCAGCTCCGAAGAAGCGTTTCGGTTTATGCAAAGCGTTGGCATCTACACCACCGGAAAGAACTTTACCGGAAGCGGGCGATACCGTATTGTAAGCACGTGCCAAACGGGTGATAGAATCCAGCAGGATCACCACATCATGTCCGCATTCCACCATTCTTTTGGCTTTTTCCAAAACGATATTGGCCACCTTGACGTGTCTTTCTGCCGGTTCGTCGAAAGTAGAAGAAATGACTTCGGCTCTTACGCTCCGTGCCATGTCTGTTACTTCCTCAGGACGTTCATCGATCAACAGGATGATCAGATAAACTTCGGGGTGATTCGCAGCGATCGCGTTGGCAATCTCTTTCAGCAATACGGTTTTACCGGTTTTAGGCTGAGCGACGATCAGACCGCGCTGTCCTTTACCGATCGGAGCGAACATATCTACAACTCGGGTAGAAATGGTAGCTTTTCCATTACCGGTAATATTGAATTTCTCATTCGGAAACAGAGGAGTCAGGTGATCGAAAGGAATACGATCCCGGACTGCATCGGGAGTTTTCCCGTTTATTTTTTCCACCTTGATCAAAGGAAAATACTTCTCTCCTTCTTTCGGCGGCCGTACCGTTCCTTCTACGGTATCTCCGGTTTGCAAACCGAACAACTTGATCTGGCTTTGCGAAACATAGATATCATCGGGAGAGTTAAGGTAATTGTAATCCGAGGAACGCAAAAAGCCATATCCATCGGGCATAATTTCCAATACACCCGAATTCAGAATAATACCTTCGAATTCATAATATTTATCGCGCTTATCGAACCGCATCCGGTTCGGATTAGTATTTCCGTTTCCATTTCCAATCGCAGGTTCCTGACGGTTTTCCTCATACCGGTTTTCCTGTACTTCTACTAATTCCGGTTGTATCGTATCGTTTTCGCGTTCACCTTGGTAATCGTAATTTTCTTTATCGAATTCTTCTTCGATCACATCTCCGAAATCCAGATCTTTTTCTATGATATCCTCATGTACAAAACGATTAGCCCGCTCTTTTGGGGGATTATTCTGAGGCTTCCGGGCAAATTCTTTACGTCCTCCGCTCCATTTTTCTTCGCGGTTATTTTGATTCTGCCGGAAATCTTCGCGGCGGCGTTCTTCTTTTTTAGGTTCTTCCTGTTTTAGAGTTTCCTTTTTTACTTCTTCACGCAGCGGTTTCTCGTTCTTTATCTCTTCGCTTTTCACCTCTTCCTTCTTTACTTCTCCTTTTTTCTTCTCTTCGCGACGGGCGAATTTTTGTACCCCACCTTTAGAGTCACCTACTTTCTCTACTCCGGGACGAACTACCCGGATTCTCGGTTTTTTCTCTCTTTTTTCAACCGGAGCAGCGGCTTCGGGAGCAGCAGGCTCTACAACAGGTTCAGACTGAGCAGCCACTAAAGCCTGCTGATCCAATATTTTATAGATTAGTTCTTGTTTTTTATAAGACTCTACTCTTTTGATATTTAACGTTTTAGCAATCTGCCGCAAATCTGCCAGCAATTTGTCATTTAGTTCCAGAATGTCATACATAGAAATGATGCTATGGATTTTATTGATTTGTAAGTATAATCATCCGCACAGAGTCGGATGGAATTGAAATATATTGCAAAAATAGAAATAAAATCAATATCTCCCAAAAATTATTTCATAAACTTTAGCATGGAGTATAGCAATTGAATCACGATCTCTTATTCGTAATGAACAAAAATAGTTCTAAAATAACCATAAGCTTAGAAAAATCCGGGAGAAATCATTAAATTTGTGCGATAAATAAATTAAAAAATGGAAAGATTATTGATTTTTGGTTTGGGTGGACAAGAAATTCTTTTTATTGCGTTGATTGTGTTGTTACTTTTCGGAGGCCGGAAAATACCTGAATTGATGAAAGGTTTGGGGAAAGGAGTAAAAAGTTTCAAAGACGGCATGAATGGCGTTGAAAATGATTTGAATCCCGATAATAACGATAAAAAGTAATTCTCAACTTTAAAAAGCATGCAGGAAGCAAATGAGAAAGAGATGACTTTCTGGGATCATTTGGATGAACTCAGAAAGGTATTTTTTCGTATTGCCATAGCCGTTATCCTTTTGGCTTGTATAGCTTTTCTGAATAAAGAATTACTTTTCGATATCGTCCTGGCTCCACAGCGGTCGGATTTTATTCTCTATCGTTTTTTCAACCGACTGGCGGCCGATTTTTCCATACCTTCCCTGCAAGTAGAAGACTTTCATGTAGAGCTGATCAATATCCAGTTGACCTCACAATTCATGATTCATATGAGCACTGCGTTTTATGCCGGTTTGTTGCTCGCTTCTCCTTACATCATTTATTTGTTGTTCGGTTTTATCAGTCCGGCCCTACATGAAGCCGAACGTAAAACCTGCCTGAAAATTATGATTCCGGGGTTTTTCCTATTTATTACCGGCATCTTGCTCAATTATTTCGTGATCTTTCCGCTTTCTTTCCGTTTTTTGGCAACCTATCAGGTCAGTGAACTTGTAGTCAATAAAATATCGATCTCTTCCTACATCAGCAGTTTTACCATGCTCTCGTTATTGCTGGGAGCAGCTTTTGAAATCCCTATTATCGCTTATTTTTTGTCTAAATTAGGACTGATCACCGCTCCCATGCTGAAACAATACCGGAAATATGCTTTAGTGGGTATCCTGGTCGTAGCAGCGATCATCACCCCAACTTCGGATGTCTTCACTTTATTACTGGTCTCTATACCTCTCTATTTCCTATATGAACTCAGTATTCAAGTGGTAGGCAGAAGCCGGAAGAAAAAATAGAGAGCGGCAGACTCCTCCTGTAAATAAAAAGTCCTGAAGAATCTTCAATTCTCCAGGACTTTTAGTTAAAAGCCATTCAATAATATTCAACTTATTTCTTAGCTACTTTAATTCCATAAGAACAGAATAACAGGTAAGCAGTACAAATAGCGATAATAATAACTGAACCACCTTGTCCGCCGACAGCATCGGCACAGATCCCCATCAATGGAGGAGCGATAGCACCACCGGCAACCCCCGTAATCATCAAACCGGAAATTTCGTTCGCTTTTTCGGGACGTGCCTGAATAGCCATAGAATAAACCACGGCGAAGATACTGGAAGCCGCGAAAGCGATAATACAAACCAAAGTAAGAATTGCAGCCTGGCCGGTAGCGAACCACAACCCACAAACCGCAATCATAGCAATGATCATATTGATCCGGAAATAGCCTCTTTCAGATAATTTGGCCAACAGGAAAGCACCACAAAAAGTACCTATCGTACGTGCAGCAAAATACCAACTTGTACCGTATCCTGCACTTTCGGTAGAAATCCCCGGAACTCGTTCGAGTAACAATTTCGGAGTCAATGTATTCATTCCCACGTCCAAGCCAACGACACACAAAATACCAAAAAATAACAATAAAATTTTATTATCTCCCAGCAATTTTAAAGTTGCAGGAAAAGAGGAGGTTTCTCCTTCGACCTTCTCTCTCTGAATCGGAGTCAGGAACAACCAAGCGGAGGAAATCAAAGTAACCACGGCATAAATCGGGAACATCAGCGCCCAGTTTCCTAAAGCAGCCGAACAATATCCAGCCAAAAGCGGTCCGACAAAGGAAGAAATGGCTTTTACAAACTGCCCTGCCGTCAAACTACTGGTCAACCCTTTTCCCTGTACAACGTTCGCCAATAACGGATTCAAAGATACCTGCAGAATGGTATTACCGATTCCCAATAAGGCAAACGCAACATAACAGGAGGTTTCACTGAAATCAATGAAAGGCAATACCATGCCGGCGAAAGTGAACAGCATACTCAATAATACTGTATTTTTTCGTCCTATCCGGTTCATTAACATGGCTGTAGGTACAGACAAGATAAAAAACCACAAAAATACCATTGACGGCAAAAAGCCGGCTTGTGTTTCGGTCCACTGGAACTGCTCCTTCGCATAAGTTACAGAAATCCCCACCAAATCACAGAATCCCATAATGAAAAAACCGAACATTACGGGCAAGATGTAAATAAACTTGTTCTTTTGTTCCATTCTGTTAAAAATCAAGTGTAGTTTCAAATTTTATCCCCCTATTTCCTATACCGGAATACAGGGATAAGTATTTGGTTTTATAGATTATTCAGTAGTGAAATCTTTTTATTCTCCACCAGGTTCACAATCAATTCCCCGAACAAGGTATTCGTCCAGGCGAACCAATGCCGGGTGAATTTAGTCGGATTATCTTTGTGGAAAGATTCGTGCATAAATCCGGTACCACCGTCTGTATCTCTCAGCATCCGGATACATTGACGTATTTCACCGTCATTGTCCGCAGTAAATGCACGCATAATAATACTCATCGGCCAAATCATATCGTAACCGATATGAGGGCCACCGATTCCTTCGCCTGCTTTTCCTTTGAAAAAGAAAGGATTATCCTGACTCCAGACCAATTTACGGGTATTCCGGTAAACCGGATCTTTCGCAGAGATAGTTTTCAGGTAGGGCATCGCCAGCAAACTAGGCACATTGGCATCGTCCATAAAGTAGTTGTTACCGAAGCCATCGATCTCGAAGGGATATACTTTCCCATATTTCGGATGGTTTACGATAGCATATTTATGGATAGCGGCCTGCACTTCGTCGGCCAAAGCCATACACTGTGAAGCAAAAGTACTGTCACCCGACACCTTATTCGAAATCTCGGCCAATTGTTTCAATGAGGCAACGGCAAACATATTCGAAGGAATAAGGAAACCGAAAGTCGTTGCATCATCCGAAGGCCGGAAAGAAGAAACGATCAATCCCACCGGATTGACAGGGTTTCCCCAACCGTCATTATTCAAGGTATCCAGTTGTCGTTCGGTCTTCCGTTGGAATTTATAAGGTCCGTGTCCGTCTTTCCGCTGTTGTTCCTTAAACGTTTGCAGCACCAACGCCATCGATTTTTTCCATTCCTGATCGAAAACACTGGTATCACCGGTCACTTTCCAATATTGATAAGCCAGCCGGATCGGATAGCACAGGGAATCGATTTCCCACTTCCGTTCGTGCACATACGGCTTCATCTCGGTAAGGTCGGTCGCCCATTCGCTCGATTCCGCTCCATGAGTAAAACCGTTGGCATAACGGTCGATCTGGATTAACTTGGTCTGCCGATTAATCACTCCTGCAATCAACAGACGTAATTGTTCATCTTTCTTACACAAAGCTACATATGGCCACACCTGTGCTCCTGAATCCCTCAACCACATGGCATCGATATCTCCTGTAATCACGAAAGTATCGGGTTTACCGTCGATCATCTTAAAATTAACAGTAGTATCCAATGTATTCGGGAAACAATTTTCAAACATCCAGGCCAGTTTCGGATCTTTCAATTTCTTTTTCGTTCCGGCGATCACTTCTTCAACGGCCTTTGAAGTAAAATGACGTTCTTCGGGTTTCGGACGTTGGCATACATAACCGTCGGCAGCTGCAGAAGCACCGCTTCCCTGTCCGTTATTTCCCATCATAGCCTTCAAAGGGGAACCACTCATCGCCGCAGCAGCTATAGCCAAGCCGCTTTTCTTAATAAAATCTCTCCTTGTTACCATATGTAAAAATTATAATTCAAAATACACCAATCAAACGATGGCGAAAGATATTCAAAAAAAAAGTTAGAAATACAATCTTTCTATATTTTTTAAAACATATTTTGTATATTCGTCTCCCTGAACAACCACACCTCTACGGTTCTGATTTCCAAAATTATTCTACACTTATTCTATATTTCGCCCCCGACGTTCACTCATAAACCCGAAGGTTTATTCAAGCGGACAGAAAGCGGTAGAGGTACACCTAAATAAGGTATTCCGTCCTTATCCCATTCGATCTTTTGCAAACGGGGTGTTCTGGAATCCCGGGAACCGGCAGGGTCGTTTTCTACACTTCGGGCGTCGTATAAAAGATAATCCTCTTTCCCGTCAGGTGAAGGGATAAAACTGACATGTCCCGGTCCGTATACCTTATTTTCCGGACACTGTTTAAACACAGGGCGGGTTGATTTCGTCCAGGAATCCGGATCCAGCAAATCGCTGTCGGCATCGGCCATCAACATTCCTACCGCATAAAAACAAGTCCAGGTACCACTGGCAGAATAAAAGATGAAAATCTTATCCCCTTTCCGGCTTTTATAAAACTGAGGGGATTCGTTCACATAAATCGTATATGCCGTTTTACTTCCATCCGGATTGATCCATTGGCGTTCCCATTCGAACTCGGGCTTCGAAAGTAAAACCCGGTCGGATTCCAGGGTCCAGGGATTTTTCATCTTAGCGATATAAATGCATTGGTGTTCGGTACTCACCCGACGGGACTGCCAACCGGACCAGGTCATATACCATGCTCCCCGGTGTTCGAAGACATTCGGATGGATCGCCCAATTGTTATTCTTATCCGTACTGATCCGTCCTTTCAACTCGAATTCACCTTCGAAAGGATCTGCCGAACTATTCTCCAATACGAATAATTGATGATTATCCATATTATCGTCGGAAGCAGCATAATACACATACCATTTGCCTGCAATGGGATGAATTTCAGGTCCCCACAGATGATGAGCATTAGACGGATCTTTCGGTATCCAGATCACTTTATGCTCCGCATGTTCCAAATCCGTAATATCCCGGGTACGCCACAATTCCAACCGATCGACCGCCTCCTGCATGTAATAATACCAACCATCGTAATAATTCGCCCAACATTGAGCACCTTCCGTTTTCAGCGGATTTACAAATGTATTTTCTTGCTGTATATTCTCCTCCTCTTTTTTTTCAGACTTTTTATCCCGGCAAGCTCCTAGCATTACCATAGCCAGAAAAAAAATCAATACATTTTTTATTCTTTTCATCTTTTTACTAATTTTTATTGCAGCTATTGTATATTACAAAGTAATCTATTTTTTTTAAAGGAAAATAGCAATCTCTATTCTTTTTTTTACAAAATCTGACCATGCACACGTTTGTATAAAATACATAATCTACTAAATACCAACAGATTAACTAAATATATCCGACTCTAAAAATCAAAGAATAAATAGAGAACAATTTCCTGCTCTTGCAGAATCCAAAATCAATTGTTTACTTTGTAAAAACAGTTTTAAACCACTAAGATGTACCTATGAAAATCATACTTAGTTTGTTTTTCGTGCTTTTACATTCCGTACTATCTTATGCTTACAATCAATTTTCTTTTGTCAAGTATCAGGTAGAAAACGGACTGTCTCACAATACAGTATGGTATACAATACAGGATCATCAAGGTTTTATGTGGTTCGGTACCAGTGACGGTTTGAACCGTTTCGACGGGAAAAACTTCAAAATTTTCCGCCACATCCCGAAAGACAGTACTTCTTTGGGAAATAATATTGTCCGGACCATTTTCGAAGATGAAAGACAAAATCTTTGGGTAGGTACAAACCGGGGAATATACATTTTCAATTCACAGCAGGAAGAGTTTGAATTTTTCGACAATAAAACGGAAGACGGAGTATTAATCAGTAGTAATGTTTACGATATAGAGCAGAGCCACGACGGCTCAATCTGGATAGCTACTTTCGGACAGGGATTGTTTATCTATACTCCCCAGACCAACACTCTGATTCAAAATACACAACATTCTTCTTTTATCAAATCCATTACCTCCTCCGGTTCAGGGGATATGTACATCGGCACCCGGCAGGAAGGAATCATTTGTTTCGCCCCTAACGGAATCTATAAACGTTCCTTTTCTCCCGACCTCCAGACTACGGAGCAAAATAACGAAACCAATGCACTTTATTACTACAACGATACCTTATGGTTCAGTCTCGGCACCAACAGCCTGAACATGCTGGATTTGAAAAGTAATCGAATACATACTTTCCCCACTCAGTTCGGCACGACCAATGTGACCAATATCCGTAGTATTCTTGTGTATTCGGATACCGAATTACTCGTAGGAGCGGACAACGGGCTGTACCTTTTCAACCGGACGACCCACCAGTTTTTACGAATGGACGATCCTTCGAATCCGAAAAGTCTGAGTGATCAGTCTATTTTCAATATCTTCAAAGACCGGGAAGGCGGTATCTGGATTTCCACCAACCTGGGAGGGGTGAATTATCTGCCCCGTAACCTGAAACCTTTCCAATCTTATTTTCCCCGTTATCAATCGGGATCTATCTCCGGTAAAGCCATCAGTGAATTTTGTGAAGATGCACAGGGAAATATCTGGATAGCTACAGAAGACGGTGGTTTGAACTATTTGAACACGAAAACAAACCAGATTAAGAGCTATCTGCCGGGAGCCCGGGGAGCCAGTATCAGCTATCACAATATCCATGCTTTATTCCTCGACGGCCCGAAATTATGGATAGGCACTTTTTCAAGAGGCCTGGACATCCTGGATCTTACCACCGGACGGGTCGTCAATCATCAGCATACGCGCGGAGATATCCGAACCATCAGTGACAACAGTATTTACTCCATATACAAAGACCGGGAAGGTACTATCCTGATCGGAACAGTCTGGGGATTAAACCGTTACAATTCATCCACCGGGGATTTTTCACTCATCACCGATGTCGGAACCACTTCCCACATCTACGACATCCTGGAAGACAGCAGAAACAATCTGTGGATTGCGACTTATAATACCGGCCTTTTCCGCTATCATTACCCGGATAAGAGCTGGACACATTACAACTATAACCCCGACCAAAAAGGATCTGTAACCAGTAACAGTATCATCACCATTTTCGAAGACAGCCGGCAGAACATCTGGTTCGGGACAGAAGGAGCCGGTTTGTGTACATTCGATTACGACACCGAAACTTTTGCTTCTTTCGATCCGGAAAACCAGGTATTGCCTAATCCGGTGGTTTATGCCATCGAAGAAGATAAAGCCGGAAATTTATGGATAGCCGGAAATGCCGGATTATTATCGATCAATCCTCAGACCCGGAAATGGAAACTATATACGCAAGCCGACGGGTTGCAAAGTAACCAGTTCAATTTCCATTCTTCCCTGCATGCTCACGACGACAAGCTCTATTTCGGCGGAATCAACGGATTCAACTGTTTCTATCCCGAAGATTTCCGGGAAAATACTTATATTCCGGAAGTAGTCATCACCCGGTTCAGCCTTTTCAATCAGGAAATAGGGCCCGATACTCCTGACTCTCCTTTATCCCGATCCATTACTCAAACTTCTGCGATTACGCTGCCCTACGATCAGAATACCTTCAGTTTTACTTTTGCTTCCCTCAGTTATCAGGCTCCGGACAAGAATGAATATGCCTATATGCTGGAAGGAGTCGATAAAGAATGGATCTATACCGATGGTAAAAATGAAGCCTCATACACCAACCTCCAACCGGGAGATTATGTTTTTCGGGTGAAAGGTTCGAACAACGACGGCTTATGGAATACCGAAGGTTCCTCGATCAGTTTACAGATTCTTCCCCCTTTCTGGAAAAGCAGCTGGGCTTATCTGTTTTATACCATTTTAATCTTATTCCTGGGAGTTATGACTTTCAGATCCTGGTCCAAGCGGGTGAAGAAGCAACACGAAGAATTACTGAAACAATACAGACAACAACAGGAAAAAGAAACCTATCAAACCAAAATAAACTTTTTCACTCAAGTAGCCCATGAAATCCGTACTCCGTTAAGTTTGATCAAAATGCCTCTGGAAAGTATTATCCAATCCGGCGACGGCAATGAAGAGACGAGGAAATACCTCACTACCATGAATCAAAACACGGACCTTTTACTCAACCTGATCAACCAACTGCTGGATTTCAGGAAAACAGAGACAAACGAATTCAAACTCAAACTGAGAAAATACAATTTAAACGAATTACTTCACAACATAGTAAGTCGTTTTGCCCCGGCAGCCCAGTTAAAAAATATCGCCCTGGATGTCCAATTGCCCGTAACTCCTTATATCGGCTGTGCGGATGAAGAAGCACTGACAAAGATCATCAGCAATCTCTTGAGCAATGCCCTGAAATATGCCCACGATAAGATCGAAGTGACATTACAAACCGAGCAGGAATATTTCGAGATCCGGGTATCCGACAACGGTCCGGGCATTCCCCGTTCGGACAGGAAAAGAATTTTTGAAATCTTCTATCAAACGGACAACAGCCGGGGCGGAACCGGAATCGGCCTGCCTTTAGCCAAGTTGCTGGCAGAAAAACATGGCGGCAGGCTTTACCTGGACGAACAGACACAGAAAACTACATTTATTATCCATATTCCTCTGTTGCAAGAAAATACCCAAGAAGACGATCAGGTAAAACTGGAACTGCTGACCTCTCCGGTAAGCGATACGGGCAAAGAACTCCAGACTCTTGAAGGGAAAGGCAGCTATAGTATTCTTTTAACAGAAGACAACACCGAATTGCTGAGCCTGACAGCCGAACAATTGAATAAATATTACCGCATCCTGATGGCCCGGAACGGGAAAGAGGCACTCGCCATTCTAAAGGAAACAAACGTCGATCTGGTAGTCAGCGATATCATGATGCCGGAGATGGACGGTTACAGCCGAAACGATGGCTATTTCGCCCAAAGACAAAGAATTTATCGAACGTCTGGATACCGAAATTCAAAAGAACCTGCAGGAACCTACTTTCTCTATCGACACACTGGCAGAAATCATGTGTATGAGCCGTTCGAATTTCTATCGGAAAATCAAAGGAATTTCAGGTATGTCGCCCAACGACTACCTGAAGACAATCCGTTTGAAGATGGCTGCCGAATTGCTTTTACAACAGGAATACCGGATCAACGAAATCTACGAATTGGTCGGGTTCAGTTCTTCTTCTTATTTCACGAAATGTTTTAAAGAACAATTCGGAGTTCCCCCGAAAGAATTTTTGAATAATGCTAAAAACAATGCCGGAAATAAATCGTCAGAAATAGTAACATGAACATGAAAATCAGTTGATTTTCTATCGTTGCAATCCTTTTTTACAGTCTTCAGCCCATGTCCGGCAGGATATTCCGGTCAATCTGTTCATCGGCACTTCCGGATACAACGGTCAGGTAGATCCGGAGCAAACCGACAGAGGGAAAAACTTTCACTCTCAAAGTCGAAAGCCGGCATTCCATAGAGGTTCTTATCCGGAAAATAGAACCGAACGGGTTACGAATCGACAATTTCCAGCTCGAAAATGCCGAAATTGTCCGGGGAGGAGAATTGATTTTTAAATATTAGGGCTATATTTGCACTACTAATTAAATCACAAGATCATGAAAAAAGACGTCGCTTTAGGGATTGACATCGGTGGTACCAACACCGCTTTTGGTTTTATCGACAGAGAAGGGAACTACCTTACAGAAGGGAACATCCCGACAGCTAAACATGAAGATATCAACGATTATCTGAAAGAATTATATCTGGAAATCGAAAAAGTACTGGATCCTATCCGCCAGGAAGTCAACTTTGTAGGAATCGGAATCGGAGCACCCAATGGTAATTACTTCAAAGGAGCGATCGAATTTGCACCGAACCTGCCCTGGCACGATGTCATTCCTTTGTGCGATATGATGAAAGAATACTATCCCGAACTGCCGGTTTATCTGAACAACGACGCCAAAGCTGCAGCTATCGGTGAAATGATTTACGGCGGTGCCCAAGGGATGAAAAATTTCATCATGATCACTTTAGGTACCGGTCTGGGTAGTGGATTCGTAGTCAACGGCGAATTGGTTTACGGACACGACGGCTTTGCCGGAGAACTCGGTCATACCATCGTTTCTCCCAACGGCCGCCAATGTGGTTGCGGACGTAGCGGTTGTCTGGAGACCTATGTATCTGCCACGGGAGTAAAACGCACCGCTTATAAAATGATGGCTAAATATAACTATCCGAGCGAATTGAGATCCATCCCTTTCAATGAAATGAATGCGAAAATCGTAAGCGAAGCCGCACAAAAAGGCGATATGATCGCTATCAATACTTTCAAATATACCGGAAAAATGCTGGGTGAAGCTTTGGCCAACGCCGTTGCCATCACCAGCCCAGAAGCCATCTTCCTGATGGGAGGCCTGGCCAAAGCCGGCGACCTGCTTTTCGAACCGGTAAAAGATCATATGGAAATGAATCTTTTGAAGATTTATAGCAATAAAGTCAAAATCTTACCTTCTAAACTGACTAAGAATGTCGCCATTTACGGAGCTGCTGCTTTAGTCTGGAAAGAGCTGGAAAAATAAACTTCGAATCCTGCGGGTCAGGCTAAAACCTACCCGCAGGCTTTTAATAATCAACCGAATAACCATAGCAAGGCAATTATAAGTAACCACTTCAACACCTTTTCCTCCCAATCTGTTTCCCTGCATTTTCCCCTATAACGATAGACAATCTGTATCTCTGTTATTGTTGAATTTTGCTTTTGTCGTTTTATTCCGGCCATATCCTCAGACTTTGAATTGCAATTACAGTCGTCATTCTACTACTGTAATAATAATACAAAAATATACGACAAGTATAATCGTTATCATAGTGTACGGCCACATAATTTTCCCCTATATCCCCCCTATTCATTCTCAAAAGCTTACAATCAACCATTTTTCTTTCGCAGATAAGCGATCAGGCTTTGGCGCAATTCGTCCATAAATTTAGTCAGCTGTTCTCTCTCCTTCAATTGATACATCAGCGAATCATAATTAGCCGGGAAATCGAGTCCCAGACAATCGGCCAAAAAACGCACCGTACCGATTTGTGTGACACTTTTACTATCACCTTCCAATTTTCCGGAAGCCAGCAAAGACAACGAAAGTTCCAACAATTCTGTCGGAGTCAATCTCAATTTATACTCCTGTTTCAGAAACGATTCGCGACAATAAAACAATTTTTGCTGACGTTCCAGGGAGGTATGCTGTAAAATCAGATAACGGGCGATCGTTTCCCGGGTAACTGCAGGCAAATCGTTCAGGGCAAGCAGGGCTCCCTGCTCGCGGATTGTCAGATACCGATGGGTCCAGCCAAAATTGTCGTCATAACGATACAATTGATTAAACTGGTTAAAGCGTTCCATAATCACTTTCATCAACACCGGATCTTTACCGGCCCGTTCGACCCAATCCGCTAAAAACGAAGTGCACATAATCTCCCCGATCATCAAATGACTGTTAAAGTCACTTATACTCCGGGCTTCATTAAACCAAACCTGATCTGTTTCCTCTTTATGAATAGTCACATCGGCATGCATAAGATTCTGCAAATAGACCAGTACTAAATTTAAAACTTCCATCTGAGTGTTCCTGAATATTCTCCTGAGATAACTTATGATGCCGTTTACCGGGGTAAACGACATTATCATATCTCCAAAAGAATTTAAATTTATCGTACCGGAAAATTTAGTTTATAAAATCTATAAAGTTCATAGCCCCTACGACACTTTTCAACAATCCCCAGCGATGTCATCCCGAACAAAATCCCGAAAGATACTATACCGGAGTCGATGAACTTTAAGTGCCGAAGCACAACTTTATAAACTTAAAAAACTAAATTAAAACGGCACGTTTTAATCATTTTTCAAGTAATCTTTTTGCCGACTTAGAAAAAACGCTTCCCTCCGAACTGATGGAATAAACACCCTCAGCCTACAACTATACAACAGTTGCAAATTTAATAGAAATATTCCTATTAACAATAAATAATATAAAATTCAATTACAAAATTTCTGATTCTCTCAAAATGATTTACACAACCTAGTGTAATTAGTATATAAAAAGCTTATTAAGTCTTTGAACCTTGCTGGAACTTTTTTACAGCTGTTGAAACGAATGACCGGAACCGGAGGTTTCGTCAAGAGGATAGCGACAGAGACCAGAAACTTTATAAACCGATTTAAACCAACTTCTATTTCAGCCTCATTCCCCGGATAACAAAAGTTTTATCACACATTCTTCCTTAATTTACGGGTAATTGGAAATCTATACCTGGCTACCGATACATCGTTCGTACGATTACTAGCAGATGTCGGTATAAACAGAAAAAGGTCCCGGAAAATTGCACTAATCTCCAGGAACCTTTTCTCAAATTAGGATAACACAAAAAGTTCTTTATTTCATCAGCTCCTTTTTCAACATCGGCATAAAATACCCCCCGACAACGGAACGAGCCTGAAATCCGACCTGTTTAGCATCGGGTGTTTCGTGCCAATCGCTGATAGGCACACGGCTGCCTGTTTCGTTGGCATATTTATACACCGGAGCGATAAATTTCTGCATCGTCACGACATCCGGTGCCATCGTAGCCGTCCACATGATCCAATCGGATTTCGTATACGTACGGCGAGAATCCAAAGGTAATCCGTAAAGATTCTGTTTGGTGAGATAATAAGCGATCTCTTTCTGAGCGACTTCTTTCGGAAAGATATTCAATCCCAGTAATTCATCCCATACCAGGTTGTATTTCTGACTCCAGGTACCGGCTTTATCGAAGATAAATATCCGGCCGGCCGTTCTGATCCCCTCTTCTGACGGAAAGGAAGTGGACTCCGGGATTCAAAATATCTATCCGCTAAATGACACTTTGTTATTTCTGGCTCATCGTATTTCCCGGTTTTCAGATATACTCTATTCTTTATACAATTTACATACCGAAACAGGAAATTCCCGAGAATTATTTGGCGAACCGGAAAACTAAAAATAATACACAATTACAGGAGGAGTGGATAAGACGCAAATATGTGGTGCCTGTAAACATTATGGAAAGTGAGAATAATCTGATTGTTGAAAATGCGATAGGTGGAAAAAATTATTATCTGTTTTGGAATAAGAATAGCCGGCAGGGCATTTTTGCCGAAATCAATTCCGTTGACCCGAATATCGTCCCCATGCTTATTGTTAGAGGAATGTCTCAGGATATATGTGTCGAATGGTGGGAAGTCATGCTAATCAAAGCAAGGTGTGAATACCTTGAGAATCAGGGACAGATTGTTCAAGACCCACTCAAACGACTTAATGAACAATTGAACGAAAACGATAATCCGGTAATTATTTTGAATTATCTGAAAAAAGATAGGTTTTGGGATTCCGGGACAGACCTTTCGTCCCGAAAATAGGACGAAAGGTCCGTCCCGGAATCCCTATTTTAGGACACTATTCAATTCGAAGTACAAATAATCATAATGCACTTTGTCGTCTCCCGAAGCAGAATGGCGTCTATTCTTCAGTAGCTCTTTCAGTTTTACCAATTGCCCGTAATACAAAGTTTTAGAACTGATCCCCAAATCCGATATTTTGGTATTGGCAGACATTTGCCGGGCATGCCGGTGATACTCGTAGCCATAACACGGCAAATGGTCTTCAGTCAATAATTCCAAAGAGAGCCCTTTCGACTTCTCCGCATCCTTCGTGAGTTCCAGTTCTTTTAACAAATATTGCACATAAGCGTATTGCAGGTTACGGTCGTAATAATCCAAGGCTTTCCCTTGTTCGGTCTTATTCCATACCCCCTGATACAAATCGTTCAGGTATTCCTTCTGGGTATAAGGCCGCTCGGAATATTTGGCATTCATGCCCACTTTTCCGAGTGTAGAACTGTTCAATAGATTACGAAGCAGATTTGCCTGCAAATTAGCGACCATATCATTATTCGGTTCGAAAAGGGTCATAATTTCTTTCTTCGCCATCCATTTGGGTTGTTCTTTAAATTCGTCGAAGAAAAATTTCACGACCTCTTTCTGTTTCTCCCTGGACACGGGTACAAATCCTTTCTGCTCATCTCCGGCTACCGGATGGTTGAGATACAGCCCTCCGATGTAGGCCATACAATGTCCCATATACCTTTGGTATTGTTTGGTCAGTTCGTAATATAACTCACTGGTCTGATCATAAGGCCGATTTTCAATTGCACTCCATTCCACCAGATGGTCCATGATATACCGCAGGTTCTTAATCCCATACCGGCTGGCTTTCACCGCATCGTCCCCGAGCGATTCCGACTGGGAAGCGGGATCCAGGGTTCCCAGGATTTGCTGTTCACCATAGGTATACATCGGGTCGCCCGCTTTTTCCTGAATCCATTTATTCAGAGTAGCATATTCGTCGGCCGGTGTTTCGGCATCGTAAATCGGAGCATATCCCAATTTGATCATAAAGATATCGTACACACCCAACAGGGGCGGAATCAAGCGTACATTTTTATCTTCAGGCTGTGCCACATAATTATTCCGGGCGTAATCCATGATAGAAGTCGTCGTTCCGTATTTTGCAGTAAAAGCGGGGGAACGGAGCGAATCCACCGGTATCGAATAAGAAGCCCTCATATTATGCATCAATCCCAGCGTATGTCCGATTTCGTGTGAGGCGACATAGCGCAGGCTCGCTCCCATCGTTTCTTCGTCGAAAACGGCAGCCCGGGCTTTCGGATCGACCTGAGCTGTCTGAACAAACTTCCAGTTGTGCAACAATTTCAACACATCGTGATACATATACACCGATGCCTGAATAATTTCACCTGAACGGGGATCGGTCCAGGACGGTCCCATCGCATTGGCCACCGTCGTCGTCGCATAGCGGAAACAGGAATAACGGATATCGTCGGGATCGAAATCGGGATCATCGGTCGGGAAATCACGGGCAACGATAGCGTTTTTGAAACCGATCGCTTCGAAAGCAGGTTGCCAGTCCTCGATACCCAATTTGATATATTTTTTCCATTTAGCCGGCAGGGCGTTATCCACATAAAAAACAATCGGTTTAGCCGGCTCTACCAATTCCCCTTTTTTATACCGTTCCAGTTCTTCGGGTTTAGGTTCCAAACGCCAGCGATTGACATAAGCGATCTTCTCGCTCTGATCTTTTTCGGTGGAATACAACACTTTCCGATCGGAGAAATACCCCATCCGGGGATCGAGTAAACGAGGCCGCATCGGCTCATCCGGCAGCTGTATCATCGACAAATGGACGACAGCCGTAAAAGGAGTACCGTTGACCGTATAGGCCACCCGGCTTTTTACAGAAATATTCTGCGGGAAAGCCTTGAAATCGAGGATCGACGACAGATCGGCCTTAAAAACCCCTTTCATCTTTTTCATACCGAACAAAGCATCGAAGGGAGAGGCAGGAATAAAAGGACTTACCGGCCGTTCGTCGGCACAAAACAATTTAGTGGCATCGATCACCATCGCACTCGAATCTTTACTGAATGCTTTGATCGGAAAAGCCCGGATGACCGGTTTCAGATTGTTCCGTTCCATAGATATTGCAATCGGTTCGTTTTCATCACATACCGATCTACTGATCACATTATGGAGATAGACTTTTTCCTCATCGCAGCTCCATTCCACCAGCATCGGATCCTGAGGCATCTGTCCGGCCACCACATCCTTATTGTCGCTGATCTCCGCCACCCTACCGGCGAACAACATCGGTTTTCCCATCAACTTCACCGGTATTTCCATATAGAATGTACTTTTCACCATATGTAAGGTGATCAGTCCCTTCTTCGTGCGGGCTTCTTTAGTAATCACCTTATCATAGCTTTTGTCCTCCGTTTTTTCTTTCTTCAAGGCGTCGGCCAAAGCCGGAGTCGTCTCTTGCTTTTTACGTTTCTTCTTAAAATCATTGGCATTGGCCGATAAACATACAGCCAATAAAAGAATCACGAAATAAAAAAATCTGTTTTTCATACTTCTCGTTTTATTAATATTGATCATTTCCTATTGCCTGAATATCCACTCCATACACTTCTTTCAGTTGATTTACCAATAAATGGTATTTATCTTTCAGCCGATCGTACGGAGCGATCAATGCCTCCATTTCCGCAGTTGTATGGGTCGTAACCATATCGATAAATTGATTGATATCCAGCGTTTTGTTAGGAGCCATACAGTAGTTGGTCCCATTATCGGCCGTCCGGTCACGGTCCCAGAATCCATATTTCTTCATATCGATCTCATCGGGTTTGAGCCCGCTATTCCCATCCACCAACTTCAGATTTCCCCCGTAATAATCCTCGCTGATATTCCAGAAAGCTTCGGGAAGATCCATCATTTCATTATTGTATAAAAAATTCGCCCAGAAAGCAGCCTGTACCTTTCCTCTCAATTCAAACAGGCTATCGGCCGGAATCTCACCTATCCCGTGACGGATTCGACCGATTCCCAGAAAACTCAAGCCTGCTGTCGCCGGTTCATCCGGGTACCATACACCATTTTTAAGCACTTGCACTGAATCGGCCAGTAAAATCTTGAAGGGGAAATAATGTTTTTTAAAATCATCGGTATAATATTGGAACAAAACGTTGTCCAAATAGGCCAAACCTTCGTTCAAAGTAACCTTATCCGTTTGTTTTATCAATTCCACATCCAATACGGTACTCATATTCCATCGATAATCGACTTCCTCATAATCATATAAAATAAATACACCGTAGTCATGATAAAACCCATAAATAAAGTGATCCAGGGGGTCTTCACTATCTTCCACCTTGTACTTGGGCTCGTCTTCTTCTCCCTCGATATTCTCCTCTTTATAACAGGAACTCAGGAAAACACCTAACAGAATATATATCAACCATCTAGTTTTCATAACAATTATCGTTTTAAGTTAAAGGTTTCATTGTCGAGACTCATATGATCAATTTTCTCCGGTAACATTCTGATTCTCCCGTTGTGGACGGGGATTGTCGACCAGTGTCGGATCATATTCCACTACCGACCGGGGTAAAGGCAAGGTATAGGCCGGATCGTCTTTTTCGAGTACATATTTTTCAACGACATCGGGTTGCTTGATATCGGGTGTAAAGGTATGCTCTATCCGGGGCCGGTCCCAACGCCTCAGGTCGAACCAGCGATGAAATTCGAAGCTGAGTTCCCGCCGTCTTTCTTCCCTTACCCTCCGGATGACGTCTTCTTTAGTCACCGCTTGTACCTCTTCGTACACTTTCAGGCGTTTTTCCCGAATGGTTTTCAGATCCTGTAAAGCTTTGTCTTTATCTCCTTTCCCGGCATAAGCCTCTGCCCGGTTCAGGTAGGCTTCCGCTGTCCGGAAAGCATATCCGTATATGCCGGTAGTTCCCGAAGTTTCCGATTTTTGGGCCGTATAAACAGCTCCCCGTTTATAGAAGAAATGCGTCAATCTCCAGTCGTTATCCCCGTATAATGCCTGAAGATCGTCGGAAATCGGGAAATTACATTTGGCCAGCCAGGCATAATAACTCACCAGATAATAGCCATAAGTAAACAATATCTCAGGATTCTTTTCATTCAGAAAATAATCATCGTCGCTCATTGCCGACAAATCATAGAGCTGAGGTTGTGCAGCGATCACATACGTCGCATATTCGATGGCTTTATCATACTCTTTCTTATACAAGCTCACCCGGGAAGCCAACAAATACGTAGCCGGCAGGTTCCAGCGGAAACAGGTCTTCGTCAGGTTGGAGGCTTTGAAACAAGTAATCGCTTCTTTCAGATCGCTTTCTATCTGCCGATAGATTTCAGCCACACTCTCCCGGACAAACTTCCGGTCTTCCATCCCTACCACATCGTTGACCGGAACTCCGAGATCCGTTTCGGCCGTCGCCTGATTATAAGGTTGTCCATACAAATTCACCAGCATAAAATAACAATAAGCCCGCAAAGCATAAGCTTCTGCCTTCAAGTCTTCTTTCTCGGCCTTCGATCCGCTGATATCCCCGATATTATCCAGCGTAATGTTACAGATCAGGATAGAATGATAATATGTCTCCCAAGCCTTATCTTCACTGATCGCTCCGGAAACCGTCTGCTCCGGATCGGCCTGCCAGGTATAGTAGCCATAACCGCTGGCCCGGGTATCTCCCCCCAGAAAACTACCCTTGATATTTTCTTTCACATCGTCCGTCATGATGTCCAGGTAAGTATGTATCTGGGTTTCATCCCGGATATAGGCCTCACCGAAAAGGAACTCCCGGTAATCTTTGACCGACTTCGGAATAATCAAATCCTGTGATTTCTCTTCCAAAAAATCAGAGCAAGAGGAAAACAATATCAGTAATACCCCTAATAATCTTATATATCGTTTCATAGTCTGCTATTTAAAAAGTGATATCTAATCCCAAAGTATATGAAGAAGTCGGAGGTGTAGAAACTCCTCCCAAAGTCACCTGTTCCGGATCCTGTCCTTTCAATTTTTTATCGGCCAGTAACCAGAGGTTAGTCGCCTCGAAGCGCACACTGATCATTTGGGCCCGGATCTTATGACAGATTCTATCACTGAAATTATACCGCACATACAAGTTTTTTAAGCGCAGATAATTCCCTGAAGCCACCCGTAGATCACTCTTATTGTACATCTCCCAGCCATTATCGGCAATCTTGATTTTCCGGTCGATCCCCAATCCGTACATATCCAGCGGATCGGTCGTCAATACCGGAATATCCGTACGGTTTTCATCACCGGGTTGTTTCCACCGGTTCACAAACGCCTGATTCATATTTTGCTGAGGCTGCGGAAGCCGCTGTCCGGAATCATTATACAAGTTGTTCAGCCGGATCTTAGTCCCCAAACTATAAGAAAAAAATCCTCCGATAGCTAAATTCTTATACGAGATATCCGTACCGAACCCACCGGTAATATCCGGTATACGGGTACCCGAATAGGCGAAAACCTTGGCAAACATCTCCGTTTGGGTGATACCGTCGGTTTCTTCGATATCTTTAAAAGTAGGCAAGCCGTTAGCATCCAACCGATCATATTTATAAGAATAAAAAGTATTCAGGGCTTCTCCCGGAATAACAGCCGATCCATCGAGATATTCCTTGTATCCGTAATCCGTCGTAATCCCGGATTTCGTTACCTTATTGATATTCCGAGCCCCATTGATATTCAGTGCCCAGGTAATATCTTTCGTTTTCACCGGCACTACATTCAACACGATTTCATACCCTTTATTTTCCAGGTTTCCGGCATTCAGCTGCATAGTCGTACTCCCGGTCGTCGAAGCCACTTCTTTGGAAATGATCTGATCTTTCCCTTTCTTCCGGTATACTTCTACACTACCGTTCAATCGGTTATCGAGGAAAGCGAAATCCACCCCGAAGTTCCACGAAGTCGTCTTTTCCCAGCGCAATTGCGGATTGGGCAGCTTCGATAACTTTGAAATATACTGTTTCGAAATCGGATCGAAGGATCCCAGCTGGATCAACAAATTCGGTGTCTGATCGGGTGAGACATTCCCCTGAATACCGTATGATCCCCGGAAAGCAAACATATTCATCCACATCACTTCTTTCAGGAAGGCTTCTTCGTGCAGATTCCATCGGCCCGAGACCGACCAGATCGGTAAAAAACGGTTACTCTTATCCTGTCCGAACTTATTGGAACCGTCGGCCCGGATATTGAAATTGACGATATAGCGGTTCATATAGTCGTAAGTGAATGTTCCATACCATGACATCACATTGGTCAGGGTATTGGTGATCACATTCGGATGACTTTTCACCAGATCACCATATTTCGGCCACTGCACCGGGTCGATCTCTACAAATTTTTCTCCCCGGTCGGGCAAATAACCGTATTCCGTCGATTTCAATCCTTTGTATTTAGACGAACGTGCCTCCGTACCGGCAACCACCGTGATCTGATGATCTTCCAGAAATTGAAAAGAATAATCCACTTGTGCCCTTGCAGTATAAGAAGTATTCCGGGTATCCGTATTCACCAGTTCTCCCCCGTAAGGCAACTTACATTGCTGTTCACGCCAAATGTCACTATCGGGCAATTCCAGTCCGTAATTATAATTTCTGAGCTGAGCAGCCGCGTAAGATTGTTCGTCGAACCATTCTTTTTGATCGGTATTCGACCGATTGTAACTCAAGGCGCCGGTTAATCTTAATCCAGGAATAATCTCCCATAGTAAATTAGCATTGAAATTCAACGTCGTCCCCTCGATATTCATCCCCGTATGTTGCATTTCGTTCACCACATTGTATTGTAGCGGGAATTCATAGCCCTGCGTCTTGTTGTAATAAGCCAACGTACCGTCCTCATTATAACAGGGTATCGCACGGGAAGTATTATAGGCATACTGATAAGGAGACAAAGAAGAATGCAGGTAATCCTTATCGTCGGTCGACGCTCTCATCTGCAACTCCATTTTCAGATTGGAAAGCAGATTCACTCCCAGTTTCATCAGGCCGTTGAACTGTTTTACACCGGTACCTCTCACCGTAGCGGGGATATGCTGTAAACCACCTGAAAAATAATAATTTACCTTATCGTTAGCACCTGAAATAGAAACATTATGTTTTTGTGAAAAAGAGGTCCGGTAAATGATATCGAACCAATCGGTATTCACTTCTTCCAGTCTTTTCACTTTCTTCTGAAACTCTTCATAAGTAATGGTCCGGTCGTACAGGTCCAGCAAAGCACCTTCATAAGAAACCCTGGCCGGAGGAGTACCGAACGACAATCCCCTCTGTTCGATTTCCTTGGATACCTCGATCCGGTCCTTCGAATTCATCCGGTAGAGCCCGTCGTATTCCGGTCGTTCATTGACCGATAAATTCATTGAATACCTCACCCGGGGCTTCCCGATTTTTCCTTTCTTAGTGGTAATGACGATAACTCCATTGGCAGCTTTTACCCCATAAATAGCGGTAGCCGAAGCATCTTTCAAAACGTCTATCCGTTCGATATCCTGTGGATTCAGCGAAGAAATCGCATTTCCGATGAGGTTTACGTTATCGAGGCTATTCAATTCTTCGGCACTGATCTGTACGGGATCTTCCAGAATAAATCCATCGACTACCCACAAGGGTTCGCGGTTACCTGAAATCGTCGAAGATCCGCGGATTCTGATTTTCGTTGCAGCTCCGGGAGTCGAGGAAGATCCCATAACATTCATTCCCGGAATTTTTCCCTGCAACATATTATCCAACCCCAAAGCAGCTCCTTCCCGCACCAAATCACCATCGATAGTAAAGACGGAAGAAGAAAGCTTACGTTTCTCGATATTCTGGTAACCGGTCTTCACGATCACTTCCTGCATCAATTCGGCCACACTCTCCATCACGACATAGAGGTTATCTTTATTCGCTTTCACTTCCTGTGTACGCATTCCCACAAAAGAAAACACTAAGATCTCTTCTCCCGAATTCAAACGGATCTCGAATTTTCCCTCTATATCCGTTGCTACTCCGGCTGTTGTATTTTTTACCACCACAGATACTCCGGGTAGCGGTTCTCCTTTAGAATCCACTACTTTTCCTTTCACTGTCCGCATATCGGTCTGCTGGGTTTCCGATTCTTTTTTCGGAGTAATTAAAATATAGTCCTCGACCTGATTGTAACGATAAGGTAACCCCTGAAAGATCGATTGTAAGGCCTCCTCTAACCGGGCTTCGTTCAGGGATACAGAGACTTTCGTCCCGACATTCACCTCCTGAGTATTATACATAAAGTGCACGCCTGTTTGTTCTTTCAACACTTTCAACACCTCTCCGAGTGTTTTATTCTGCAGCTCTACGGTCACTTTCCCCTGAGCCCATACGGTTGCCTGAGTATGCAAGCTCGATACAAATACGAAAAAACAGCACAACCTGACAATCAGTCGTATGCCGGATGGATTTTTTCTTCTTTTTTTCATAATCTTGTAGTTTAGTAGATTCAAATTTTCGAAACCCGGATCGTTTTATTTTCTAACTGGAACCGTACCCGAGCCAATTCTTCCAGCATCCGCAACACAAAATCCAATTCACGATAACGGGTAGCAGCTCCCGTAAAAGTGATTGCTTTCAACTGCGGATCGGCAAATACAAAGTCTACATCGTACCAACGTCCCAATTGATCGGTGATTTCGCCTAAAGACATGTTTTCAAATTCAAAAGTTCCGTCTACCCAGGCAGCCACAGCCCGGGCATCGACTTCACATTTTTCTATTTCTTCTTCCAGGCAAACGGCTTGTTCGCCCGGTGACAAGACCAACTGTCCTTTTCTATTCGACACTTTGACCTTTCCCCTCAACAAAGTAGTTTTCACCGCACTTTTACCGGTATAAGCAGAAACATTAAAGCGCGTACCCAACACCTCGACGCGATTGTAGAAACTCTCGACAATAAAAGGACGGGCTGTATCTGTTACTACTTCGAAACAAGCTTCCCCTTTCAGCATCAATTTTCTCTCTCCCTTGCCAAAAACCGTGGGATAAGTCAGTTCGGTTTCCGCATTCAGCCACACCCGTGTACCGTCCGACAATACCAGGGAATATTCCCCGCCCCGGGGCACGGTAATTGTATTATAAGCCAATTTTTCCTGTTCCTGGCTTACAGCCTGATAAACGATATGCTCCTGCCCTCCGACTGAAATCCGGGTACCGTCTTCCTCGGTCAATACGCAGGTAGTCTCTTTTTCCAGTGTAACTTCCCGCCCATCCGACAAACGCAACACCGCCTTTCGGCTACCCGGAACGATCTGAGACAAAGCGGTCTCCCGACTTTCCTGTAACTGTTGCAACGAATAATACAATAATCCGCTACCCAATAAAAGGATCAGTATTGCAACTTGTTTCCACCATTCCTTCCATAAGCGACGTCTCTTCCGGGGCGAGGCAGAGAGACGGCAGGATATTTGCTCCCAGGCCTGCTCCTCCTGAATCCCATCCCAACACCCCACCTTACGCCCTTGTCTATAAGTTCTCACCCATTCCCGGAAAGTTTGCCGATTTTCCTGTTTTTCCTCCAACCACCGTTGTAAAAACCGGTATTCTTCTTCCGATAATTCATGTTTACAATAGCGAACCACATAAGAGACTAATTCCTCTTCATTCATTGCTTTCGATTTTAAATTTATCCTGCGCACAGACGATTTATTTAGAAAACGTTTCTATTACCTAAAGCTCAAAAAGATTAAAATGGGTGAATGAAATGAAATTTTTTTTCGAAAAAATAATTTACCCGAAAAGGCAATTTACGGATAACCTATCCCCCAAGGCTTTTCAGCGATACCCCGATCGCTATTTCCGAAGTAAGAAAACAAGCAGAATTTGAAGAGAACTGCGCAATTGTTTCAATGCACGGGCAAAATGAGTCTTTACGGTATTCACAGATAAACCGAGAAAGTCAGCCACTTCTTTGTATTTCATATCTTTTAATACGATCAGCTCGAACACTTTCCGGCATTGTTCGGGAAGACGGGCTATTTCGGCATATAATTTCCGGCACTCTCCCTCAAACTCCTCTTCGGAATACACCGGTTCGTCGATATATTCCTCTTCCAACTGTAAATTATAGCGGTTCTTCAATTTTAACACCTTCGCGCAATTATGCTGGACAGCAGTAAAAAAATAAGCCCTCAACGATCCCTCGAACTGTTTATCTTTATATTTTTCCCAAAACTTCACAAACAAGTCCTGGACGATATCTTCCGACTCACCGAAAGAATCCAGAAAGTTCATAGCAAAAATACAAAGAGGCTTATAATAAAGATCAAAAAGGCTTTTTAGTCCATCCGGATTACCGCAACTAATCAAGGTCAATATTTCCTGTTCATCTTTACACCTCATATAGTACGGCAAAAATAAAAAAATATTGAAAGAACTAATTCTTCAAATAGATGATTTTCTTGGTTTCAAAAAAATCTTCCGAAAAAAAGTCAGGAATGGAATAGATTTTCACTTTAGAACGGAAAGGTGCAATTTCTTCCTCAAAATCTCCTCCTTTTAAATAGATCACTCCATTGTCCAGGGAATGGGCCGAGTCCTTCCGGATCTTTCCCCGGATCAGTTTGACAAAGGCAGGAAAAGCTGTCACAGCCCGGCTGACAATAAAATCCTGTTGTTCCGCAACATTTTCCACGCGGATCTGCTCGGTCCTGACATGCTGTAACCCCAAAGCATCCCGAATCCCTTCCACGACTTTTATCTTTTTGCCGATGGAATCGATCAGATAGAAATTTACCTCAGGAAACAAAATAGCCAAAGGAATCCCCGGGAATCCTCCTCCTGTACCGACATCCATCACCCGAGTCCCGGGAGCAAAACGGATGATCTTTGCGATCGCCAGTGAATGCAACACATGATGTACCCAAAACTCATCCATATCTTTGCGGGAAATCACGTTTATCTTTTCATTCCATTCCCGATACAAACCTTCCAGACGAGCAAAACGTTCCCGTTGCTCCTCCGTCAGTTCCGGAAAATAATCATATATCAAATTCACTGTGCCCATAGTCAAAATAATTAACTTACCTCCGATCCTTTCCCTGTTTTCCTGCGGCATTATTATAAAGCGGCAGCAAGATTACACAAATCACACCGACCACGATATATAACAACGTCATTGTACCGTGGGTCAATAGAGCAAAAGTTTTGGCCATGCTTTCGATATTCGGGGTATGCGGCAAATAAATCATCAAAGCTGCTATAACCATAAAATGCCAGGCCCCGATACCTCCCTGTACAGGAGCCACCATACCATAACTCGAAAGAACGAAAATGGTCAACCCGACCAGTGCCCCCAAATGCGAAGTAAACTGAAAACAGAAGAAGCAGACATAAAACATCAGGAAATACATCAACCAGATAAATAAGGAATAAAAAACGAACAATCCTTTGTGTCGCACATCTTTCACACTAAGCAACCCTTCTTTCAGTCCTTTAAAAAAAGAATGAATCCGTTCTTTAAAACGAGTTTTACGGATCAACCGCCAAAACAACCAACCGACAGCCGCCAAAACAACCAACACCAACAACATCCATGAAGAATGGAACATATTCACCACCTTCTCTTCAATCTCCTGATTATTATCTAAAAAAATACCGACTTGTTTAAACTGGGTAATGACGACAATCAAGGTCAGGAACAATAAAATCATCATATCGATTACCCGTTCGGTCACGACCGTACCCAATAATTTAGAAAAAGGAACTTCCTCATATTTACTGACTACCCCACAACGGGTAAACTCGCCCATCCGCGGGATAGCCAAATTGGCGAAATATCCGATCATCACCCCCATAAAACTATTCCCGAAAGAAATCCTATACCCCATAGATGCGGTCAGCAACTGCCACCGCAGGGCCCGGCTGACGTGACTGGCAATCCCCATAACACAAGCTACTCCGATCCAGAAATAATTCACATCTTCTTTAAGCACTGTCAGCAATTCATCCCAATTCTGATCCCGGTAGACCAACCAGAATAAAAAGGCCGATACGGCCAGAAATAAAAAAAATTTTATCGTATTTTTTACAAGAGGGTGCATACGAAAATCGGTTTATAAAATTGTTTGCAAATGTACAAAAATATGCCCATGCCCAAACCGTTTTCCGCCGAAATTGTATACTTTTGTAACATGAGTATTGTCAGAGCTAAAAAAAGTCTGGGACAGCATTTTCTGCGTGACCAGAATATTGCACGGAAAATTACGGATAGTTTACTTCCTGTCACCCGGGATATACTGGAAATCGGTCCGGGGATGGGTGTACTTACCCGCCATCTTTTCGCCAATCCGGCATTTTCGGTCCGGGCCATCGATATCGATCAGGAATCGATCGATTATCTGCATCAGGAATTACCGGAATATCAGGACCGGATTCTATACGGAGATTTTCTGAAAACAGATATCCGCCAATATTATCAGGAACCTTTCTCTGTGATCGGCAATCTACCTTACAATATCTCATCGCAAATTTTCTTCCGGATCATTGAAAACCGGCATTTGGTCCGTCAGGTGGTCTGTATGATACAAAAAGAAGTGGCCGAACGGATTGCAGCCTCTCCGGGTAGCAAAACATATGGTATTTTAAGTGTCTTTCTTCAAGCATTCTATCACATCGAATATCTATTCACCGTAGGGGAGAAGGTTTTCGATCCGCCTCCTAAAGTCAAATCGGCAGTCATCCGGTTGACCCGGAACGAACGCGTGGAACTGGGATGTGAAGAGAAACTATTCTTCAATGTCGTAAAAACAGGGTTCAATCAACGCCGGAAGACACTCAGGAATTCAATCCGCGGGATCATTCCTCCGGGATTCGACTCTCCCTATCTGAATTTACGGCCTGAACAGCTCGGTATTACCGACTTCCTCCAGCTCTGCCAGGATATCGAGAAAAACAGGAACATTGGCGATAAAGCATAAAACGACGATCTAAAATTTTCAGGATGCAACAATTTGAATTAACCCACGAATTTCTGAGTCAGTTGGAAGAACTGATCGATGCCGGCAACAAGACCGAGGTCAGCAAACAAATTGCCGGGCTTCACCCCGCAGATATAGCAGAAATCCTGGAGGAGCTGAATAATGAAAGGGCACAATTCGTATTCTTGTTGCTGGATAACGAAAAAGCAGGAGACGTACTGGCAGAAATCGACGAAGAGGAAAGAGTACATTTTATCGAATCTTTTCCGGCAGAAACTATCGCCCGTCGCTTTATCGACAATATGGACTCGGATGATGCCGCCGATCTGGTAGCGAGCATGCCTAACGAACAGCAACACGAAGTGTTGTCGCATATGGAGGACCTCGAACAGGCAGGAGATATTGTCGATTTGTTGCATTATGACGAGGATACGGCCGGAGGGTTAATGGCCAAAGAGCTGGTGATGGTAAATGAAAACTGGACCGTCCTGACCTGTCTGCGGGAAGTCAGCCGTCAAGCTGAAAATCTGGATGAAATATACAATATATATGTAGTCGACGACGACAACAAGCTAAAAGGACGTTTATCCCTGAAAAAAATCATTACCGCCCCTACCTCGGCAAAAATCAGTAATCTTTACTATCCTGACATTATCTCGGTCAAAACCGACGAACCCGCGGAATCAGTGGCTTTGATTATGCAAAAATACGACCTGGTCGCCATCCCGGTAATCGATCAGGTAGGCCGCTTAGTCGGACGAATCACCATCGACGACGTAGTCGACTTTATCCGTGAAGAGGCAGACAAGGATTACCAGATGATGTCCGGTATCTCGCAGGATGTAGAATCTTCGGATAGCATCTGGGCACAGACCAAAGCCCGGCTCCCCTGGCTGATCATCGCCCTGTTCGGAGGAATGGTATCGGCCTGGATGATTTCCCGCTACGAGGCGGAAATCGCTTTATTTCCGGTTACAGCGATGTTTATTCCGGTCATCACTGCCATGGGAGGGAATGTCGGTATACAGTCGTCTGCCATCGTCGTAAAAGGCTTGGCTTCCAATTCATTGAGCCTGAAACATGGCTTTCAGAATATCGTAAAAGAAATCGGAGGAGCTCTGATCAATGCCACGATTTGTTCCTCTATCATATTCTTGCTGACTTTGTGTTTCGGGATGCAAACTCTGGCCATGCCCATCACGGTAACGCTATCGCTTTTTGTCGTTATCCTCTTCGCATCTATTTTCGGTACGGCCTTCCCGCTTTTATTAAACCGGATGAAAATCGATCCGGCCTTAGCGACAGGTCCGTTTATTACTCTGACCAACGATATCATCGGTCTGAACATTTATCTGATCACCGGCCGCCTGATTTTAACCGGACTCGGATAGTCCTTTTCTCTGCATAATTATTTTTGCCTTTTGCATAATTATAACCTGTAAATATAAGGTTACTAATCATTTATGTGCTATTTTTGTAACGATACTTAAAGTAGAAAACAACGGAATACAAACTTTTAATCTATGAAACCCTCGGTTCCGAATGTCATGTATCTGAAACAGATAAGGGACAGAGTAGTTTCATATAACTGCAAAAAATAAATTATAATCATATGAATCCAATCGTTGAAGTAAACGTTCAGTCAGAAATCGGGAAATTAAACGGAGTCATCATCCATACTCCCGGCGAAGAAGTAGAAAACATGACCCCCGAAAATGCTGAAAGAGCTTTATACAGTGATATTATCAATCTTTCGATTGCCCGGAAAGAATACAAACAAATTTCGGGAGTTTTATCCAAACTGACGAAGACTTATGAAGTCAAAGACCTGTTGTGTAATATTCTGAAAGACGATAAGATCAAACAGGAAGTGCTCGACCGGATCGAGCGGATCGAACCGTTTATCGGTGAAAAATCTCCGAAAGGCAGCCTGAAAGAACAATTACTGGAAGAAAATGCAGAAAATCTTTCCCGCCTATTGATCGAAGGAGTAGAAATGGTCAAGGACAATCTGACGAAGTTTTTGAGTAAAGACTGGTTTGCATTACGTCCCATGCACAATTTCTTTTTCACCCGTGATGCTTCTATGAGTATGTACAACGAAGTGTTGATCGGTCGTATGGCCAATTCCATTCGTGACCGGGAATCGGTGATCATGCAGTCTATTTTCGATTTTACACCCGAATTTAAAACTCAAACGCTGACTATTCCTCCCATTTCCGGTAGTACTCAAAGAGTACGTACCATAGAAGGTGGTGACGTTTTGATTGCCCGCGACGATATTTTAGTTATCGGAAACGGCGCCCGTACCAGCACCCAGGCGATCGATATGCTGATCAACGAGTTTATTCGCCGGAAAAGTGAAAAAGCACAACATATTATTGTGCAGCAACTGCCTCATACACCGGAATCCTTCATCCATCTGGATATGGTATTTACCTTATTAGATCAGGATAAATGTATGGCTTTCGAACCGCTGATTCTGAATCCGGGAAGCTATCAAACCGTCCACATCAAGATCCAGAATGGAAAACTCCAGAGTATCCGCAGTGAAAAGAACTTACTCTCTGCCCTGAAAAAACTGGGTATGGATCTGGAGCCCGTACTTTGTGGTGGTAGCGACGACTGGAATCAGGAACGCGAACAATGGCATAGCGGAGCCAATTTCTTCGCCGTCGGTCCTGGTCAGGTCCTGGGATACGCCCGCAACAATTACACGATGGAAGCCATGAATCATGCAGGATTCGAAATCATCCGGGCCAATGACTTCATCGACGGCAAAGTCAATCCGGGTGCTTACGAAAAATATGTAATTACCATCGACGGCTCCGAACTTCCCCGCGGTGGCGGTGGCGCCCGTTGTATGACCATGCCGATCAACCGGACAAACCTATAAGACTGACGGCTTTTCAAGCCTGATCGGCGAGGCCTCTGATTGGAGAACCTTCGGTTCTGATTAGCGGAACTACCTTCCGGATTCTATTCCGAAGGTTCACCCATCAAAAATTTGTAAACTTTCAAGGATCAGTCCCCTTTCAAACCCTATCTTCCACTCCCCCCTCTCCAACAACTCGAATCTTTTTTATCAACTCTCCCCCTCCTTTGCAACTCAATAACTCAGCAACTCAGCAACTCAATAACTCAGCAACTCAGCAACTCAATAACTCAGCAACTCTTTTCAACTCTCTTTTTCATCTCCCGAAATTATTTGTAATTTTGTTTCCCGATTATCGACAGCATATTTATTCCCTTAAAATGTCTAAAATAAAATATTATATCGCCAGTTTTCGATTGAGGACTTTACCTCTTTCTTTATCCGGAATCTTTTTAGGAACTCTTTTAGCTGCCTCGGAAGGTTATTTCAACTGGGCTCCTTTTCTATTAGCAGTAGTGACCACCCTTTGTCTTCAAATTTTATCCAACCTGGCCAACGAATTAGGTGACCTACAAAAAGGTACGGATAATGAGGAGCGTTTGGGCCCCATCCGGAGCATTCAGTCGGGAGCCCTGTCCCTGAAAGAATTTAAACGAACGATTTTACTTTTCGTCCTGCTATCCGTTTTATCCGGGACTGCTCTGGTCTCCACCGCTTTTGAAAGTTTGCTGAGCACAGACGGACTGATTATGCTGATGCTGGGAGCCGCTTCGATCGTTGCCGCCATCAAATACACGGTCGGCAAAAATGCTTACGGCTATCATGGTCTGGGAGATGTCTTTGTCTTTTTATTTTTCGGATTACTCAGTGTCTGCGGGGCCTATTTTCTAATGACTCATCGGTTATCGATCAGTATCTTTCTACCTGCCACTGCTGTCGGTCTGTTATCGACAGGTGTATTGAACCTGAATAATATGCGCGATATCGAAAACGACCGGCTTTGTGGTAAACGTACTTTACCGGTGATACTGGGGATCTCCAAAGCCAAAGTATATCATTTCTGCCTGATCATCGGAGCATTCGTTGCAATGAGTAGCTATATGGGCTTATGCGGATTCAGGCCTTTTCATTTTATCTTTTGGTTCACCCTCCCTCTCTTTCTGATCCATTTGAAAAAAGTAGTCCAAGCGGAAGGTCGCGGGTTGGACCCGCAATTGAAAGTATTATCCCTTTCTACTCTGCTGTTTACACTTTTGGCCGGTTGGGGAGCTTTCCATTTTTGACCGACGAAAAAATCATTTTTCTCCGACATACAAGCTGGCGATACCGAAGCTCAGTTTCCGCCGGACCGGATGCTGAAAACCACAGTCCCGCATAATTTGCAGGAACGTTTCGCCCTGAGGAAATTTCATTACCGATTCGGGCAGATAAGTATAGGCTCCTTTATTCCCTGAAATCCATCCCCCGATCGTCGGAAGAATATGACAAAAATAAAAGCGGTACAACTGTTTCATCGGAAAATGCTCCGGCATAGAGAACTCGAGAATAATCACTTTCCCCCCCGTTTTCAATACCCTGTACATTTCCTGTAATCCCAACTCCAGATGCTCGAAATTACGCACACCGAAAGCCACCGTCACCACATCGAACATCCCGGTTGCAAACTCCATATGTTCGCAATCCCCGGTCTTCAACTCAATGGCATCAGCAAGATGCAGATCGCCGACCTTTTTCTTTCCGATCTCCACCATATTTTCCGAGATATCTATTCCCGTCACTTGCTTCACTCCGGCCCGGTGCGCTGCAATAGAAAAATCACCTGTACCACAGGCAACATCCAATAAGCATCCCTTCTCCTGTTCTCCGATGCAGCTCATCGCTTTCCGTCTCCACCCCTTGTCGATATTCATCGACAACAGATGATTCAGCAAATCGTATTTCGGGGCGATATCATTAAAAATATCTTGAACTACTTCTTTCTTAGCCATATTACAAAGCAAAAGGTAATAATAAAAGGTAAAAAATGCGATGAACACTTTTTACCTTTTACTTTTTACTTCTTTAATTAGTTTCAGGTAATTTCCCTTCTAAAGCAGATTTTACGACAGCAACAGCATCTTCCAATCCTTCGGCGAACTTCTCGAAATCTTCCTTGTACAAGAAAATTTTATGTTTCTCATAGCTTGAAACACCATCTTTATCGAATTTCTTTTTACTCTCTGTAATGGTCAGGTAGTAGTCATTGTTACGTGTAGCCTTTACATCAAAGAAATAAGTTCTTTTGCCGGCTTTCACTGCCTTTGAATAAACCTCTTCCCGGTCTTCATTCATGTCAAATCCCTCATTTTTTCCGTATTCTTCCATCATCAAATAAATTTAATATTCAGAAATGTTTATTGAACTCAACTTTTTATCCGGATTATTCCCGGTTACAACCACGCTTTGCTGCCTTTCACGTTTCAAATGTAGAAAAATCCTAAGAAACAAAACTACATTTTAAGTTTTTTTTTCCAGAAGTAATGTTTAATCCTTTCTTTTTATACAGTAACTTTGTATAAACAACTAAAAGTAATATTATGCTATTTACCATCTTCATCATCGTTGCCATTCTCTTAGGTCTGGCTTTAGTAGGCCTGGGTATCAATATATTATTCAGGAAAAACGGAAAATTTCCCGAAACACATATCGGCAAAAACAAAGCCATGAAAGACCGGGGAATTCATTGTGCCAACACCACCGACCGCCTCGACCGGCAAAACTATAAACCTGTCGATCTGCAACCGGAATAAAGCTCAGACCACTTTCCAGCCTTTAGCGTGCAGAAGTTCCATCCGGCACTTCCGCTCACTTCCATTGGGCTGTTCGAACCGGATAGTGGCTTCTCTTCCTTCGGTAAAAGCAGGTAAAGAACTAAAAAGCTGATTCAACGCCTCTGCCTCGAAACCATTACCACCGATATCTACACAGACCAGGTCGTCACACCCACCCAGGTACAAGGAATGCAGCCGATTCGAAAAACAAAATAAGTACAGCAGATCCGGACAAGCATCCAACTCCAGACTTTGCAAAACATTGTCGCTACAGTCCAGATACACCAGTCCCCGGTTACATCTTGAACGCAGCACCGATAACCGATTCCCGGAACAATTCAAAAGCTTCAGCTTCGGACAACAAACCAATTCGAGCGTGATCAACCGATTATAAGCACAGTTCAGATTTTCCAGCAAGGGACACTTATCCAGCTTCAACTCGGTTAGATGGCATTTGGATACATCCAACTGACTGATAGCTGTACCCACCACCCGCACCCGATAGTATCCGGCCTGTTCATAATGATGCGCTGCCGAATGATCGGATTCACCGTCACCCCAGTCCACCAAAAAAGTAATAGCCGTTATCCCCAACCGAACATCCGTCTCTCCGGGCAATTCGAGCCTCAACTCCACCGCCCCCAATAATTCCTTACCTCCGTTTTCGGAAGTATACCGTTTAAAAATAAGAGGAAGATTTTCCATAGGCAACCGTCTTTACAGCTCCTCCTCATTAAAAATGCGTGGAGCTTTTGATCTGAGTAAACAGGCACCGCCAAGCACCTACTGAACCAAATCGGAAAAGCCCACGCATGGCACGTGAGTATAATCCGATTTTACGTTCAGTTTGAAAATTGGCGGTTTCGTTTACTGTAAAATCGCGTTACTCGTATCTAATGTAGATATACCTTTGTTTTCTACATAATCACAAATATAATCAATTAGCGGAATATTATTCAGGATACACCATATTTTTTTCTTCTATGACCTCCAATACCTCTCTTAAATATTTATCGGCTTCATATTTAGCCATAGGCAAATTATGCAGCAAATAATTCCCGCAATCCCGGGGAGCGGCTCCCGGAACTTCCCCCTCGAAGTCACGGATAAACCGAAATGTTTCCCGCATCAGTTCCACAATATCTTTCGCCTGCAAATCTCCTTTCATCAGGAAATAATTTCCCGTACAGCAACCCATCGGGCCCCAGAAAACGATCCGTTCTCCCCATACCGGATGATTCCTCAGATAAGTAGCCGCTAAATGTTCTATCGTATGCAATTCACCGTACCCTAAGGCAGGTTCACGATTCGGTTCTTTCATCCGGATATCGAAAGTCGTCACCACCTGATCCCCCAGATAATCCTTACGGGAGACATATATTCCCCTCAACAAATGAATATGATCGATTGAAAAGCTCGGTATTTTTTTCATGATTTATGATTTTAGTTGATTATTCAGTAATCTGATTCACCAGCTGCTTCAGGATTTCAAAAGATTTTTCAGGCGCAGCTGTCCAGAAATCCTGATATTGCAAAGCATGATTTTCTACTTGCCCGGGCGTATCGCTGATTATCCGGCAGCTCAAAAAAGGTGTCGCATACATATGACACACCTGTGCGATCGCTCCGCTTTCCATATCGACGGCCAATCCCTCCGGGAAATTCTCTTTTATACCTTCCAAAGCTACCCGGTCGGTAATAAACCGATCCCCACTACAAATCAGTCCTTCACATAACGCAATATCACTTGTAACCGACAATGCCGCACTCAATAACTTGCTGTCCGCCTTGTAACGCGCAGGCATACCTTGTACCTGTCCCATTTCGTTACCTGTCCCACACCACACATCGTGGTATACCACTTCTTTCCCCACGACCATATCCATCACCCTCAGCCGGGCATCAATCCCTCCGGCTACTCCGGTATTCAGTATATAATCGGGCGAAAAATACCGGATCATCTCGACAGTCCCGACAGCTGCACATACCTTACCGATACCACATTGTGTCAAGACGATTTCCTTCTCCCCCAACTGTCCGGTCACATAGCGGTACCCCCGTATTTCCTGTTCTTTTTTCCCGCTCAACAAAGCTTCCACCAAGCGGAATTCCCCCCCCATGGCCACTATAATTCCTATTTTCATACCGTTTAATTTAAAAAGGGATTGTATCTTTTTTCCTCTCCGATGGTAGTTGCCGGCCCATGTCCCGGAATCACTTTTACTTCATCGGGTAAGCACAATAACTTTCTACGAATGCCTTCTATCAGTACCCGCGCATTTCCTCCAGGCAAATCCGAACGGCCGACACTTCCGGCAAATAACACATCTCCGGCAATCAATAATCGATCGGCAGAACTATAATAACAAAGTCCTCCCGGCGAATGCCCGCCTACAGCAATCACTTCCAATTCCGACTCTCCGAAACGAACCCGATCACCGTCTTTCAAAAACTTCCCTACGGCAGGCGGCGGCGTAATCCCCGTAACTCCGAGCATAGCGGCATACTCCACAGCGTTCTCAACCAGAAAATTATCTTCATTCGAAGCCTGAGCACTCAGCCCATACGTATTTTTTATAAAATTATTCCCGAAGATATGATCGATATGCAAATGAGTATCCAACAAAGCCACGGGTTTCAACTTCTTTTGCGACAGAAAATCCTGCAATCTTCGTTCTTCCTCACCGCTAAAACATCCGCAATCGATGATCACGGCTTCCCCCGTCCGGTCATATAAAACCACCGTATTCTCCTGCCACGGATTATTTACAAAAATCTTTATTTCCATATCTTCTCATTTAATTTCTTACAAAGATAATGTAAGCCGGGCAAATTTAATACTTTCGGTTAGCCATATCCTGAAAAAATTCTACAAGCCGGCCCTTCTACTGCATCAATGTATACCGGATACTCAAACCGAAATTGGTATTGGTGGTAGGATAGGAAAGAGAGAGATAAGGAGTATCGACTTTCCGGTCGTAAAATAGCCTTAAATTCAACCGGTTATTAAACGTATAGTCCGCGGATACTTTGATAGACATCACTTTTTCCCCTGCCGTCAACTGATCTACATTTTCGGTTATTCTTCGGATGATGGTATTGTTTTTCCGGATACTGAAATCGAACTGTACATTGATATCGTTGTTCAACTGCTTACTTTTTAGGAAGATAGGAAGATTTCCAAACCGGTATCCCAGTCCCAAAACGATCTCGTTGCCAGAGGTTTCCGACAACTGAGCGTTTACCAGGCTCAGGCTCACATCCCGGCGACGGTTGATATCCCAATGGGTGGTCAGATTGTTGGCCCACACCATATCCATGCTGATCAGAGGATTGAATTGTTCGTTGATCGAAACCAGATTCACATCGAACAGTGACATCCAATTGTCTTGCAGATCCCGGGCATCTTCGGCATATTTCAGATTAGAGGCAAACGAGCCGATATTGTATTTACAGATATAATTGTGGTTGACACTGATCGATTTGAATACTTTTTTCATAAAGGCGAAATCGATCAAACCGGTATACACCACCCTCCAATTCGGACGCATCGCCCAAATCCCGGGAATCAGGCCGTCATGTTTACTGGAAGCATAAGTCCGGTTGAAAGCACCGATCAATACGTCCTGTGAGGTAGGCCCGTATCCATCGTAAAAACCGGTCAGCTGCCCTTTGGCATCACGTAAAGGAATATCTCCTTTATTATAACCGGCCCCATAACGCTGTTTCGCCAGTTGAGCAGCCACTCTTTTCCGTTCTTCCAGAAATTCGTTATATACAGCCGCCGAAGCCTCCGGATTATTCCCGACACTATAAAAAGCTGATTTCAGTCCGATCGCCGACATACTGAAATTACCGGAATACATCTTATTGAGCGACTGGAAATCAGCTCCGTCATAAACGATATATTCACTGCTATTCCGGGAACGGCTCCAATTCGAAGTCAGGTTAACCCGCAATTTCTTTATCGGCTCGAACAAAGCCCTCACATAAACCGTACGGGAAGCATTCATCAGGAAAGGATTATTTTGGGTCGAATCGGTGGTTATCCATCCTTTCCCGGCCGCCTTCAACCCGAAATTCTCATCCTGACCGCCGAACAGGAACTTAAACCCGGGAGCGGAACTTCCGTTATAGCTCTGTTGTCCGAGCCAGCGGGCTTCCGGCAGGAAACCGGGTAATGTCGTCCCTTTATCTTCCGAATACCCGACACTCAGCGTCTTGAATCCGGTCAATATCCCTACAAAAAAACGGGCAACCGCATTTCCCACCCCGGCATGCGGAGTTTCCGTTCCGGTCACGAGCAACTTACCTCCTTCCAGAGTCTCGGAAGAATTGATCCGGATCTTGTTCCTACCGACCGACTCATATCCCAATTTGATATTTTTTCCATCGGCAGCCGTCAAGCGGGCTTGTATATCGCCGGTCTTCAACCGATGCCGTACAACGACCGGTTTTCCTTTTTGTACTTTATCCATTCCGGTTTCGAACTTCACGTTCTTCCCTCGCTGTTTCCGGGGCGGCCGTATCATTTCTCTCAAAAACTTAGACTTATTGTAAAGTGATGTCAACGATAAATCTCCGTTCATCTGCAAAGCACTCGCATTCCGGATCACATTCCCCAGATTCGTCGAATCGGCTGTCACCGCAGCTGCCTGCCAATCGTATCGGGTCGAATAGCCTAGCTGCAAAGAGGTCCAGTCCAAAAATGGTAACTTATTGACCGGTACGGTATATTGGACCGAAAAGTCATGATTATAATTTACCGGACGCCCACCGTCGAGGATATTGTTCCATACGGTATCTTTCCATTGCTGATAACGTTCGGGGTCCCTCTGCCGGTCGACGATCCCCTCCGGCTCATCGATACGTGCCTGTGTCGTCGCATGAAAATCGACCACCAGATTCCGGGTCAGATTAAATTTAAAGGCATAATCCCGGGTCCACATAAAATCCTTATCATAAGTAGGTTCGATCAATAAATTCGGATTATCCAGATTCTTCGATTTCACCTCCCGGTAATTCCGGGTAATATCCGAAGTAATCGAAAACATCGAAGGCATATAATAAAAATTAAAGTCTTTGATCAACCGCAAATATTTCGAATTCAATGTCTTGGATTTCGATTTTTTGAAAGGCTCCACTATTGGAGGCATCCCGTTGTAGATATAACTGATCAGTCCCCGGTAATTTTTTTCCAGGTCTCTTTCCAGGTTGACATTACGGGCAAAGGATTTATTATAAGAATAAGTCAGAGACAGATTCGACCAATCGAAAAAATGCGATTTACCGTCTTTACTTTCTATCCCTACGTTCGTAAAATTAAGGCTTTTGCGCATCACATAATCTTCCGCATTACGTTTGATCGAATCGCGCAAATGCCGGTTCGCTGCATTATCCAGGGCTACCTCCAAAGGGATATCCGAATCGAGGGGATCGTATTCCGGTAAAGTCGATTGTCGCGAATAAGCATAATACATCGGAATCCTCAACCGCCACCTTTCCGGAAAGAACTTACCGAATTCGACACTGGTAGAAAAATCGATCGAACGGAAATCCTCCCTTTCGATCTCAGCAGCATGCTGCTCGATACTGCCAAACCCGGGAGTCATCCGGCTACCGGCAAAACTGATCGTCGCCACATCGGCTAATTTTGCCGTAATCCGATTCATGTGCCGAAAGCGGTATTTTGATCTGATACCATTTGATCTCCTCGGTTGATCCATTAGGCAATTCGACACTAGAGGTCGTTATGTTGGTGATAAAATTTTCGCCGACTTTCATTTTCTCCGGCCGGAGTTCCAGGTGATAGCGGAAAAAAGCTTCTGTCTCATTCAGGGTATTGTCTCCGTTGATATCTTCCACATCAGGCAAGGTGGTGGCTGCTGTCGGATAAGATTCGGGCGACATATCGGCTGTAGGTGAGTTACCCTCCGTCCCGTTATACTGTTTATAGCGCTCCAATACAGGTGTTTCCAAAGCATCGTAATCCGATCCCCGGAAGAAATGATAATTATCCCCCGCCGGATCGTTCCAGGCCTCCCGGTATACTTTCGAATTTTCTCCGAAAGTCCGGCGCAAGGTCTCCAGATAAGCTGCGTAAAATATCCGCTCATCTTCATCGTTCATCCCGTCCAGCCCCACATCCTGATACCGCCGGGCCTGGCTGTTGTTATCGAATCCATTGGTTATCGACTGTACACCCGGCACTCGTCCCCAGCGGGTGGTATCCACATGACGGATATCCGGTCCGGCAGGCAGTCCATTTTCAAAAGCTTTCCGGCCGTCTTTCAAAATATCCTCCGACACATTACCTAAATCGAAATATACATCTCCGCCTTTGTGCCGATTGTCATATACAAAAGGATCCATCAGCCAGATTTCGATATACTGCACGTTGGCTGTTTTGAAATCACTGGTAGTGATACTCCGCATCATTCCTCCCCACCGTTTCTCCGGATTACGCAGTTTACCGTCCCGGTCGACATCGGTCGTAAAGTTGTAGGGACCTTTTTCCGTCGGATAGTAAGCCACCGAGAGGGCAGGAATAATATTCACATCCCCGACAGCCAGATCCTTATCCGGGAACAATTCCGTCTGCCGGATTTCGCGGACAAAATGGTTAGAACGTTGTTCCTTGTCGGCCCGGATATGGGAAGGGGTCGCCGTCGACATGCGGTAAAAAATAGGATCGACAATATACCAGGCCAATTTTGCCCGGTTGTAGCCGTAATCCAGACTATCCGACTTGCCTTCCGGAAACAGATTATCCTGAGGGGTAGAAGCCGGTTTCCATTGCGTTATCCCTTTCATATCCAACGAAATCTTACTTCCTTCGAAATCGTCCAGGTAAGCGTTTCCACCGGCTCCACGGGCTGTACCCGGCTGAAACCTGGCGAACTCGGTGTCTATCGTCAGGTGGGATTTCGCTTTGGTATGTACAAAAGGTAATTTGTCGATCAGAGTGGTCAGAAAACCGGACTCGGTATTATAAGTAGCGTTCACCCCCCAAATGGTATTCGATAAAGGTTCTTCTCCCAGATTCACTTTATGGGTCAACGGCTTTTCGCTCATATGCATTACCGTTGCTCCGATATTCAGTTTATCGTTGAATTTATAGTCGAGATGTGTCCCGACCAGCGTTTTGGTTTGCATGCCGAACATCGAACGGTTTTCACTTTTAATCGTAATCGGTGTACCGGCTTCCAGCAATGACTGGTTCATAATCTTCAGAGTCCCCATCGTATAATCGACCACATAATCGATATTCTCTGTCAACTCCACCCCACCGGCAAGTACTTTCACCGAGCCCTGAGCAATGTCCTGTCCTCCCAGGGAGATCTCGGAAGAGGACGACGATTTGTAACTTCCTTTCAGATAAAACTTATTCTTCTCGGCATTCTGTTCCGCTTCGCTTTGTGTCTTTTCGTACAAGTCTTTATAAACGTACTGACCAGCGACTCCCGGACGATTGATTTTCTTTTCCAGCCACCCGCCGAATGGTTCCAGTACGGGAAAAACGATCCTCCCTTTATTGGAATAGACCGTTATCCCCTCGATATAATCGAAACGCCCGTCCGGAATCGCGTCCAACTGGGTATTCAGCCGGTCGAGATTCATCACAGACAATAAAATCTTATTATCGATATCTCCGGCCGGCAGATAATTCACCTTCGTTCCGGCCTTATCATTCTGGTACAAAATGTCTAACACAAAATCCTCGGCACTCAGATTATAGGAACCGATATTATAGACATTCTTCATCATCAAATCCCAGGTCGGCATTTTAGGGCTCTGTGTCGTACTTCTCAACATCTTCACCACCAAGGTCGAAGGTGCAGCCGGGGCATTGGAGGTCAGTTCTCCCACTGTATGGATTTCCCCTCTCACCGTATATTCATAAGCGACCGCCAATACCTCATCCGCATTCAAGGCCGCATTCAGGGAGATATATCCCAGTTTTTCATTCAGGATATATTCGGAAGGATCCAGCAAACGGGCATTTTCCAATTTTTCATAATCCTTGCCGGAATTGAAACCGGTACCGATCTGGGATAAAATACCGGAAACCTGATTGATATCCCGGATTCCTGCATAGCGATCCACCATGGTCTGATACAGCCGATTGCTCTGATTATCGGGATATACCTGCCCGGGAACGGCGGGAAACAAACCGGCATCGAACATCGGATTGGACGGATCCCCGACATTATTTTCAGCCAAACCCGTAAATGCAACGATATTCCGGGCCCGGTCGAAACGGGAACTTTTATTGGTTACCCATACTTCAATTTTAGTGATCACCACCCCGCTATTCACTACGGGCAAGTTTTGTAAGGCGGCATCGTACTGATCCCGGAAAAAACGCGACAGGAAAAAGTGTTTATTAGCTTCATACCTCAAAGCAGATACTTCAAAATCCTGTTTTTCAGCTCCTTTCTCCAATTGAATCACTTTAGATTCCCCCTTCTGTTGCGAAAAAATACTCGACATGGACAATTTACCGAACTGCAGGTCCGTCCGGAATCCCCAAAGATTCTGTCCACCCGAAATCAGCGTTCCGGTTAAAGGTAAAGAGACATTTCCCGCCTCCACCTTTTTCACGATATCGTCTTCCTTCCCTTCGTAGTTCAGTTTCAGGATATTGTCATAATCGAAAGTAGCCTCTGTATTGTACGACCAATCGAGATTGACCAAATCACCGATATTACCGCCGATATTGAATTGTATCTTCTCGTCGAAATCCAGCGAAGTCGTTTTGCGCATATCGATAGGCAAAGTCGGATTATCGACTTTATTCGTTTTGACCCCCAAGGTCAGTTCTGCCGATCCCTGTACCTCGATCCGGATTTTGTTGATACCGAAAATCGGACTCAGAATTTTGTCTAAAAATTGTATATCGGAAACCAGACTCTTGAAATCGTACTTATTCCCTTCCTGAATCTGCCTCCGGTTGTATTCGTACAACGACATTTTCGAACGGGCTTTCAGCAGATCCTGCAAGGTTTCCATAAAAGGGCGGTTGTAATAATACTTTCCGCCGATCAGGCTGGCTACGACATAACGCTTGGTCAGCGGATCATAGATAATGGTATCTTTTATATTGGACGGTTGCCTGAGAAACAATGCCGACGATGGAATAGTCTGCCGGATTTCATTGTCCCGGATCTCCCGGATCGGAAATTGCAGGGTATCGGAAACGGTCCCGGCAACCCGCCCGGAAAAAATAGGCTCCTCCGATTCTCCCGCAGGATAACCGAAAACAAAAACCATCTGAGTTATTATCAAAAATAATAACAAGATATACCGCATACACACACACATTGTTTGCAAACCGATTCACACTAATGATTTGCAACACATTTATTTATAATTGCTTCAGTGCTTGTTTAATCAGTTCCTCGACGCTGGTGACACCTCCACCGGCCACAATTTTATCCAATACTTTATTGGCCTGAGCCTTCACAAACCCAAGCATCACCAAAGCAGCCAAAGCTTCTTCTTTTATGGCCACCGAAGCGCCGAAGTTCATCTCTTCGGCACTACCTGTCACCGCTATTTTATCTTTCAATTCGATAATCACCCGCTGGGCCGTCTTCAGCCCGATTCCCTTCACACTCTTGATTGCATTTACATTCTCTGTCAGGATGGCTCCGGCAATTTCTTTTACCGTCATCGAACTCAACATAACACTAGCCGTATTCGCTCCGATCCCGGAAACCGAAATCAGCTGCCGGAAAACCGTTCTTTCCTCTTTATTGAAAAAGCCGTATAACAAGAGTGCATCTTCCCGGACAATCTGATGAATATATAAGGAAACCTGCTGCAAAGCTACAATCTGAGAATAGGTATTCACCGAAATATTAATATAATACCCCACTCCGCCGCATTCGATCACTGCGTAAGCAGGCGTCGCCTCCACCAGAAGGCCTTTTATATATTCATACATTTTTTAAGTCTTTAATTAAAACCTATGATTTTCCGCACCTCACGGATAGTCTTATCGGCACTGGCACGCGCTTTTTCCGCCCCTTCCCGGGCCACTTTATCCATATATTCCGTATCGGCGGCATAGGCCAGGATTCTCTCCCGGATAGGAGACGTAAAATTCACAATATCCTCGGCTAACTGTTTCTTCAAATCACCATAGCGAATTTCACAGGCATTGTATTTCTCATTGAAATAATCGTAAGTATCTGCAGAAGATACAATCTTCAGCATGGTAAACAGATTAGCGATAGCTTCGGGCTTTTCGCTATTGGGCTGCGTAGGACCGCTATCGGTCACCGCTTTCATCACTTTCTTACGGATAGTAGCGGCATCGTCGATCAGATAAATAGCATTTCCTTCGGATTTTCCCATCTTTCCGGATCCATCCAACCCCGGCACTTTAATCGCATCTCCCCCGAAGGAATAGGACTGTGGCTCCGGGAAAAATTCTACCCCATAGATGGTATTGAAACGCCGTGCAAATTTCCGGGCCATCTCCATATTCTGCTCCTGGTCCTTTCCTACCGGTACTTTATCAGCCCGGTGAATCAGAATATCGGCAGCCATCAAAGTCGGATAAGTCAACAGTCCGGCATTCACATTCTCCGGTTGTTTCCGGGCTTTTTCCTTGAAAGAAGTCACCCGCTGCAATTCTCCCAAATAAGCGTTCATGTTCAGGTAGAGGTATAGTTCCAGTACTTCTTTTACATCACTCTGTACATAGATCGCTGCCTTTTCGGGATCGATCCCACATGCCAAATACTCGGATAAAATCTTCCGTACATTGGCAGTCACGTCGCCCGGATGGGGATGAGTCGTCAAAGAATGCCAATCGGCAATGAAAAAAAAGCATTTATATTCATCCTGTAAACGCAGAAAATTTTTTACCGCTCCGAAATAGTTCCCTAAATGTAAATTTCCCGTGGGTCTGATCCCGCTAACAACAATCTCCATTTGAATCATTTATTAAAAAATAGACAAAACGAACTTATCTCTCTACCCCCTACAATCAACGGATTTTATAAGTTCCATCCTGCAAAGATAAGCTTTTATTCAAAATCGCTGAAACGGTTTTTCATGAAAATTAGAATTTAACAATTATCATACTTCCGAAGCAAAAAAGGAGGTGATTAAAAAAAATTAAAAAAAGTTACTTTTATAAGCTTTTTTTATTACATTTGAAACGCAAAATTGCAACTATTTTATAAAACTAAATTTTTCTACAAACAATGGAAGGATACGAAAGAAAAGAAGGAATGGACAATGATCGGGAAGAGATTTATTCCAAGGCAGTGAGAGCAGGGAAAAGAACCTATTTTTTCGACGTGAAATCAACTCGTAACAATGATTATTACCTGACAATCACAGAAAGTAAGAAGAGATTTGATAACGACGGGAATCAAAATTTCGAGAAGCATAAAATCTTTCTGTACAAAGAAGATTTTGAAAAGTTTGCTGAAGGTTTAGATGAAGTCGTTGCTTATATCCAGGCCGCCATCGGCGGAGAAGCTCCCAAAGCAGCCTACACCGACCCCCAAAAAGAAGAATTCGACGTCGATTTCGATCAGATTTAAAAAATATCACTTTTTATAAAAACCGCTTGTCGTAACAGGCGGTTTTTTTATTCTCCAATGAGATCGCGGACCACTACCGAAGCGATAAAGCACCCGAAGATAGGCGGCATATAAGAGATGGTCCCTACATTGGACTTCTTATTCCGACTCTCTGCCAGGACGATAGCCTCCGGATCGGTAAATTCCGACGAAAAAACCACCTTCACCCCTTTGTAAACCCCCAGTTTATGCAAGCGTTTACGCAACATACGCGCCAGATTGCAATTATAACTTTTCGAAATGTCCGCCACTGCAATTTTCGAAGGATCCAGTTTTCCCCCCGAACCCATCGAACTGACGACAGGCAAGCCCAATTGCAGACTATGATAAATCAGGAATATCTTCGGCGCCAAGGTATCGATAGCATCCACGATATAGTCGTATCGGGCCATTTTCAATACCTCGATCATCCGGTCATCCCGGATAAAATCGTTAATCACATGCAATTTAATCTCCGGATTGATATTCCGGAACCGCCCGGCCATAATCTCCGCCTTGGCTTTTCCCAGATTACAATCCAAAGCCGGCAATTGCCTGTTCTTGTTGGTCAGTTCCACCACATCCCCATCGATAATCGTCATTTCGCCTATCCCGGCCCGGCACAACTGTTCGGCAGCATATGCTCCCACCCCTCCTAAACCGGCGACCAAAACATGAGCCTGCTGCAATTTCTCCAACCTTTCTTTCCCGAGTAACAATTCCGTACGACTCAACCATTCAGGCATAATATAAAATTTCAAAGTATAACATTACAATTTAAACAACCGATCGAAATTCATCCGGACAATATGCTGCAATTCTTCCACAGCGATCCCCCTCCGACGGGCGACTTGCCCATAGACCTCCCCGATCGTAAAATCCGAATTATCCGTTTCGATCAGCAACCGGTCTGCCGGAATTTCAGGTAATACCCGATACACCTGCGACTCTTCGTTCATGGCATGCCTTCCGGCGGAAATATAAAATCCATGCCGCAACAAATCCATCAAGATCTCCCGCCGGTTATTGAATCCGTGCATAATCCATTTCTGATGTGACCGGCATTTCTTATAGGCAGTAATCAATTCCGGGATCGCCCTCACCCCATGAATAATCAACGGCACCCCATACCGTCCTGCAATTTCCGCCTGCCGTTCAAACAGCTTCAACTGCACTTCCACCGGAGCAAGCGCATTCCGGTCCACCCCCGCTTCCCCGACAGCCACAATCTTCCCCTCTGCTGCCGCCAGTTCTATCTTCTGCAACCTTTCCTCCACCCTATCATCGATATACATGGGATGAATTCCCAAAGAAAAGTAAACCGCCCCCTGCCCGGGCATAATCACATTTCCCAGACAAGGATCGACAATATTCACCCCCTCTCCCGGCCGATGTGTATGTACGTTAATCCAATCTTGTGGCATAAGCATCCTTTTACAACCACAAATATACACCATTCCTCCGGATAATCAATCCCCCGCTTTCCGTCAAGCCACACCTCCCCCGCCCCCGAAGGGGCACGTCCTGAGTCTCCCGGGATCTGTCCTAAAGTCGCCCCCTAAGTCAATTCTTCTAAAATGGTTTCCACATCCGCCAATTCTTCTTCCCCCCTTCCCATCTTCCTCAACTCCTCCAGCATCCTTCCGGCCCGCTCCACACATTCCTCCTCCTCCACATAATAATAACAGTAGGCCAGCAATTTCACACTCTCCGCCGAAACGGCCAGGCGATCCAAATTCCGACCAACCACATCCAGCACCTCCTGCAACATCCCCTCATCCCGCGTCACCTCACAGGCATCCAACAGTGCCAAAAGCAATGCCGGATCCGAAATATCCAGTCTCTGCCTCGCCATCGAACACACGCTCTCCAGAGCATTTTTCACCCTCCGGGCCTCCTCCATCCGTTCCGCCTCCACCCGGCATTCTCCGTACTCCCGGCAAAGCCGCAAAATTTCTTGTGTTAACCGTTGCATGTTATTAATCAACATCATTAATATCGCGCAATCACCTGATTGTATATCAATACTTTCACTATTTCCCGATACACTCATACACGAACCCTTGTTCTTTCAGCTCTCCTGCATCATAAATATTCCGCCCATCGATCAGGATACACTGCTTCATCAGTTTCTTCAATACATTCCAGCCGGGCAAGCGAAATTCCTTCCATTCCGTCAGCAACAAAAGTGCATCTGCATCTACCACGGCATCATACATATCCCTGGCGTATTCCACCCGGTCACCCACTCTGCGCCGGCACTCCGGCATAGCTATAGGATCATACACCCGTACCTTTGCTCCGGCCCGGGTCAGCAAGCCGATCATCACCAAAGCCGTAGCTTCACGCATATCGTCCGTCTCAGGCTTGAAAGCCAGACCCCAGATTGCTATGGTTTTTCCCGCCAGATCCGGATAATATTTCGCCAACTTATGAAATAAAACCGTTTTCTGGGTCTCGTTCACCTCTTCCACAGCCTCCAATACCCGCATCCGATAACCATTCTTTTCCGCCGTTTTTATCAATGCTTTTACGTCTTTCGGGAAACAGGAACCGCCATACCCACAGCCCGGATAAAGGAACTTACTGCCAATCCGGCTATCCGCCCCGATCCCCTTCCGTACCATATTCACATCAGCACCGACCAGCTCACACAAATTAGCGATATCGTTCATAAAACTGATCCGCGTTGCCAGCATCGAATTGGCCGCATACTTGATCATCTCTGCCGACGGGATATCCGTGAAAATCAAACGGTAGTTATTCATCATAAAAGGCTTGTAAAGCTTCTCCATCAGCCGCCGTGCCTCTTCCGACTCCACACCGACCACCACACGGTCCGGTTTCATAAAATCGTCCACGGCATTACCCTCCTTCAGAAACTCCGGATTCGAAGCCACATCAAAACCCACTTCTACTCCACGCTTATCCAACTCTTCCTGAATTACCGCCTTTACTTTCCGGGCCGTTCCGACAGGTACCGTACTTTTGGTTACGACCAAAATGTATTTATTTATTCCCCGTCCGATTGTACGGGCCACCTCCAGCACATATTTCAGATCGGCACTCCCATCCTCGTCAGGGGGAGTCCCAACGGCACTGAAAACCACTTCCACTTCATCCAACACCTCTGCCAGATCGGTAGTAAACCTCAGACGTCCCGCCTGAAAATTCCGGTGTACCATATCCTCCAGGCCAGGCTCATAAATCGGAATGATCCCTTTTTTCAGGCTATCTATCTTCTCTTCCATCACATCCACACAAGTCACACTCACTCCCATCTCCGCAAAACAGGTGCCTGTCACCAGGCCGACATAACCGGTGCCTACTATTGCTATATTCATAACACGATTGATTTAAATGAAAAATCCCTTACCGGAAAAACAGTAAGGGAAAACTGGTATATAAACAAAACTATTCAGATCAAAAATGAAGCAACTACTCCAAATGATAATACGACTTAAACCAAGCCACGGTCTCCCTGACGCCTTTCCGGATGTCTTTCGAAGGTTTATACCCCATATCACGCTGTAAAGCCGAAGTATCGGCATTCGTCTGATACACATCTCCCGGCTGCATAGGCAGATATTCTTTCACAGCTTCCTTTTCGCAGGCCGCCTCCACCGCCGCGATAAAATCCATCAGCCGTACCGGCTCCGAATTGCCGATATTGTAGATCCGGTAAGGTGCCGAAGAGCAGGCCGGATCGGGACACTCCGCATTCCAGGCCGGATCGGGTTCGGCCACCCGGTCGATACAACGGATTACACCCTCCGCAATATCGTCGATATACGTAAAATCCCGAAGCATATCCCCCTGATTGAACACTTTAACCGGCCGGTCATGCAAAATGGCATCTGCAAACAGGAAAGGGCTCATATCCGGACGCCCCCAGGGACCGTAAACCGTAAAGAAGCGCAAACCCGTCACCGGGATTCCATACAGATGACTATAGGCATGTGCCATCAGCTCATTACTCTTCTTCGAAGCCGCATACAGACTTACCGGATGCGCGATACTATCCTTTTCAGAAAACGGAACCTTCCCGTTCAACCCGTACACACTGCTCGAACTGGCAAACACCAGATGTTCCACCCGGTTCCAGCGACAACACTCCAACACATTGAAAAATCCGTCGATATTACTCTCAATATAAGCCCGGGGATTCGTAATCGAATACCGCACGCCCGCCTGAGCCGCCAAATGGCAAACCCGGCCGAACCGCTCATTCACGAACAGCATCTCCATAGCCTGACTGTCCTCCAGATTCATACGGATAAACCGGTAAGCCGGCCACTTCCGGCTCTGCACCAGTTTATACCACCCCACCTCTTCCTTCACAATACCGCACTCTGCAAGCCTTCCGTATTTCAACTCCACCTCATAATAATCGTTGATATTATCCAACCCCACCACCTCGTCTCCCCGTTCCAGCAGACGCTGCACGACATAAGACCCGATAAACCCGGCTGCGCCGGTGACCAGTATTTTCATCTTTCATTCACTTTTAAACGTCACCTCATCCGTCCGCGGATGTACAAACTCAAACTCTAATGTCCGCGCCAACCCCTCTCCCAGCGTATAGGGGGCCTTAAATCCCGTAGCCAAAGCCTTCGAAGCATCAAACTCCGTCGTCGCACAAAACTTCTTCACCCGGACAGAACTAACCGTCAGTTTTTTCCGTGTTACGAAAGCCAGTATATCAAACCCATATCCCCCAAGCATACCCAGCCAATAAGGGAAATGTGTCATCGGGATATGCTTATCCAGCACCTTACTCACATGCCCAACCAGCTCATTCATCGTAAAATCAGGCTTATCTATGTAATTGTATGCATCATATCCATCCTTTTTATTTTCTATCAGGAACCTGATAAACGCCACGATATTACCTACGTATGCCATCGACTTCCGGTTATTCCCCTTCCCCACCATCAGAAACTTTCCGCCGGAAATCTGTTTCAATAAATTATACACATTTCCCCGGTTCCGTTCCCCGAAGATCACCGTAGGACGCAGAATACTGATATTCCAGTCAGGATGTGTCCGGTACCACTTTTCCAGTTCCATCTCAGCCAGCCATTTACTCTTCCCGTAATGGTTGAACGGATCCTTCGGATACTCCTCGTCCGGATTCTTCTTATTCAACCCGTACACCGCCACCGACGACGTGAACACGATCCGTTTCACCCCGTTGGCCTCCATCGCAGACAGCGTATTCTGCATCCCGCCGACATTCACATCATAATAAAGCGAAAGCGGTGTTACATCATCCCGATGCTCCGCCGCCAGCAATACCACTACGTCAGTTCCTTTCAGTAATTCCGTCAACTTCTCCCTATCCCTCACATCACCGGCCACAGTCACATCCGGGAAAAAATGACTTTGTTGTTTATCAATATTCTGCAACTTATACTTGCCGTCCGGACGCAATAAATCTATCAGGCGGGTCCCGACAAAGCCGGAACCGCCGATCAATGTGATTTTCATACTTATTTCTTAATTGAGCGTTATTTCAAATATTTTATAAATCCAAATATTGTATAAGTCAACATATAGTAACAGGCAGAAAACAACTTAATATGCTGATACTTACGAATCACATTCCAGTATCCTTTAAACATCTCGTATTTATTGGCAGAACGGGATGTTTTAGCCTCTCGGTAAAGAGCTGTAACTTTACATAAATTATGAGCGATATAGCCTTTTTTGAGTATATCAAGCCAAAAACAAAAATCCTCCTGGGGTATTTGTTTAAAACGCGTTTCACCAACCGCTTCATGTTTGACAACAGAGGTCAGGCAAGGTATCGCATTAGACTTTAAAAGACTTTTGTAAACGGACGTTTTACGTGTTTGAACAATTCTGCCATTTCTAACTCCGTCCCAATTTATTTTCTCATAAAATGAATATACTAAATCATAACCATTCATCTCTAAGAATTCAACTTGCAACTGGAGCTTATCAGGCAACCAAACATCATCAGCATCAAGAAATGCTATGTATTTCCCCAAGGCGTTCTCAATCCCTATATTTCTGGGAAGAGCCGGGGAACCCGACGGTTTATCTGTCCTCAAATATTTTATCCGAAAATCTTTTGAGGCATATTCCTTAATAACATCAGCAGAATTATCAGTAGAACAATCATCAACAACAAGCATTTCCCAATTAGTATATGTCTGATTAACTACAGATTCAATAGTACTAACAATAGTTGTCCCGGCGTTATAACACGGAGTGACAATTGAAACCAAAATAGACATCTATAAAATATATTTTATTTTCTTTAGACAAGTAATATCTAACCGCCCAACTTTGGGGAGCACTTTATATTGCAATACCTCTATTTTAATAACGCTCTGTATTTTTCAGAGGCTTTGCCCGCTAAAACATTCCAATCATACTGCTTCGATAACAAAATCGCATTTTTACTTTTCAGACTTAACTGATCCCGTTCTTTTATCAGTCTTCGCAGCGAAGCAACAATACCATCAACAGTAGAAGCTGATCCCCAGCCTGTGTTATACTTTTCCACTTCTGTCGCCATATTGGTACCTTCAGTAACAAGAGCAGGTAAACCATAGGACAGAGCTTCAATCAAAGCCATCGGATGCCCTTCTAAACGGGAAGTCAATACAAAAAAATCATAACGGAGTAAGAGGTTTCTTTTTTCATCCTCATATACCGGACCATTTCCTGGCAGAATAATATCCGCAACACCCCTTTCCTGCACTCTCTTTCTCAACTTACTTTCATCACCATCCCAATCAGGCCCATAAAGACGAATAGTGCAACCAGCCTGACGGAGTTCATCCTGCATTTTAGAACAAGCATCAACCAATAAATCCAAACCTTTATGATAAACGGCTATACGTCCGATAAAAAGTCCATGAAGCGTCGAACCAAATACCCTATGTATTTCACCGGGAGTATTTATTCCATTAGCAATAATGATATGTTGCCCATTCCATTTATCACCCGATGCCACATACTCATTTTCAGTCAAATACTGGATAGCTAAAGCCTTTCGCGCAAATTTCGAGAAAAATAAGAAATTCCCGATCCGCTTTTTCAAGTGCTTTATCCGCTGTGCTTCTTTTGTCAAAGAACAGCGGGGAACAATAATATAGGGAATATTTTTCCGCCATATTTCATAAACCAGCTTACTAAAAGCATATTCATAAAAACTTTCAAAAATCACCAAATCCGGAACATTAAAGGGAGAAGGAAGATCTTTTAAACGTAAATACGGATATTCATCTATAGTATGACACGGATAAATTTTCTGCCATTCACATTCCGAATTATGATTTATATTATACCAAAAAACATGGTCATAACGAGCCTGAGCAGCTATTTGCCGCGGGACACTCCAATACAGACCAGTTGCTTTATTATTCAGCAAACAGGAAACATAAAGGATATTCATTATAAAATACAGAAGGGATAAATTAAAAACAAAAACGATAAGGATACACTTTATTCCAATCCGGACGGTAAGTAATAATAATTAAATAATAAGCTATACTCACCAGAATCACCAAAAAAAGAGAAAGGATATACCATTCTTTTCGCCGAATACACTTTAAAGAATTAGGTAAAAAAACAATACTGAAAATTTGAAAATAAGCAGCAACACGTTCCAGCATAGCAAAGGATAAGCCTATAACCTGAATAAAGGAGGCAACCAACAAAAGATTCAGCATGATATTATTATCATATATCACCCTTAATTTACCTTTATTCCATTCAGATTTAGCAGGGTATTTATAAGAGCCGGTTTTTATACCGATTCCAATAATACATAAATTTACCAACAGATTCAGCAGCGGAGCTATTTTACCCCCCGATAAATAATCACTGTCAATATAATAGGCATAGACGATGTTATACTTAAATAAAAGATTAATAAAATAGGAAGACAAAAAACAGGTAATCAATAAACCAAACACATATCCAATCAGATAATTAACTCTAAACCTGATTTTTGTTACAAACCACGAAATGATAAAAACAATAGCTGAAATATGAAAACAAGCAGCAATTACCACCCAAAGCAAAAACGGCCAAAACCTTCTGATTCTCAAAAAAGAATAAGAATATAATATACATCCAAGTGCTATTGCCTGACGTATAATGTTCATATTGGCATCAAAGTAACGCCACAAAAAATACCATAAAACACTTAGCCACACGATATTGGAATATCTGTATATGAACCGGGCATTACTTACAAGTATAAATATTCCCGTTATTATCAATAAAAATTGCGGATCGGAAATCAGCCACGATAAAATCCGGTTTATAAACAAATACCCTATTTCAAACCGCCCTTCATAATCCAGCAAATCGCTGAAAGAAAGCCCTGAGATCCTATGGTAAGCATCAAAATAGGCAGCTGTATCATTCCCCACTGTTTCATGCCGAAAAGCCAACAAAAGATAAAACAAAGAAAAAATCAACCCTAAATAGATTTTATCATATAAAATTTTTTTCCTTGAATATCCGGTATTGTCTTTACAACATTGTAATATAAAAGAAGACAAACACAGGAAAACAATTAAAAAAACGGCCAAAATCATCTGTTTTGAAACTTTTTTATACGTCCATCCAAAATCAACCCTTTTTCAAAACATTGGCACCCTTTTAAAACACTATCGTAATCCGCTTTTATCAAATTATCAATATATTGTACAAATACCTCGCTCAAACTCCCCGAAGTTGTCTTATAAAACAAAGAAGGAGTATGATCTACTACATAATGAGCAACACCATCGACAACATAAATCGGATTTTCAATTGTAGTGGGAACACTGGTTTCTATTCCGCCATTCCGGTCACAGCTTATATCAATAATAATGCTTCCCCGTTTCATTCTCTTTAAATCCGACCGATAAATAATATGGTCTTTTCTGGTAGTATCCCACAAAATAGCATTTATAATCACATCATAATTTTCTAATTCCTGACGAAACAAGTTTTCTGTTTTCCGGTCATATACCATCACATCAGCTCCCATATAATTCAGGGTTCTTAAAGCACCACGGGCTATATTTCCTTTTCCTAAAATGGCAGCTTTTGTATTATATGGAAAAACACCATGACACATATAAGCATGACAGACAGCAGCCTCTCCGGCAATCTCATTGTTCCGCCAAAAACAATGCCGTCCATTTTCATACATATCTTCCCACGCAAAAACTGTCAACTTTCTGTCTATGATCATATCTGTAATCTCTCTGCTTTGTACGGCGTGTATCCAACCAAACAGAATCTGATCTTCCAACAAACTCAAATATTCGGCATCCCCTATTTTGGGATCACAAATTATATCTTTTGTCAAAACCTCCTCCCGGGTCACAACCCGGATTCCCTCTTTCAGATAATCTTCGTCAGCAAAGCCCAAAACTTCTCCATAACCTTCTTCTATATAAATCAGACCTTTATTCTGAATACGTCCGATATGCACAGGCAGCAAAGCCCTTCTTCTTTCATTTTCTTTATGGCTAATAGGTAAACCAACCGTTCTCATAATCTTACATTATCAAAAAAACAATTCCTCAAATTCCCGCTGTAACCCTTTCGAGCATATCTGTACCAAACTGATTTCCCAGTTATCATTTCCTTCAATAAAACAGGGACCGGCATCCGTAATTGCAATATCCCAGCCTATAGAATGAATTTCATGTAACTCGGAATGAAACCGACGTGCCATATCTACAGCCTCTGCAAAAAACGGAATAGAATAATTTTCAAATACAACTTCTGTGTCAGGATGTTGGGTTGTCTTAGTTCCAAAAGAAGGTTTATAGAAACCATATTTTTTTAAACATCCTTTCTCATCTATACCGATAGCCAAACCACCCATAGCCCAATTATCTACATTATGTCCGGACGTTCCTACACGTAATAAAGGAGGCAAAATTTCGATCTCTTTCGTTTTAGGATTTATAACCGTCTCCAAACGAATAGTATTTATTGATTTATCATATATCTTATTTAAAGCCGGATGCTGACTTATCCGCTCCTGAACAATAAAAGACAAACAAGGATTTATCCGGCTATTTATCTCTTCTATTGTCGTTTCTTTTTTATTCACATATAATACCCCCTTCCTCCTTTGTAAAGCAAAAATCCCCTCCCCACATTCTCCGTTTGAATCTTTTACAAACACATCAAACTCACCCTGACTTAAAAAATCATTCCATAAAATTGTCTTATGCCCGGCAAATACAAAAAAATTATTTCCATGAATAATCCCAACCAGAGACGGGGTATTTACGCCTAAAGCATCAGCCACTACCCCGAATAAAAATTTATTCCTGAGTACGCATATAGGTTTTACTAAATTTTCCTGATTCTGTTTTCCTCTTTGTCTGATAAACTTTCGGTTATCAATATAATCGCGCTGACGTCTAAATCCGATAACATCGAATCCATACAAAAAATAAAACTCATTGATATCACCTTCCCTCCATATATTCCAAAGCTGTTCGAAAAAAATCCGCCATGTACTTTTCCGTCTTTCATACTCCGGAAAATAAGAAGGAGCCCGGTAATATTTCGGGTCAGACAATAATTTAACCAATTGAACCAGTCTGAACCAAATACTATGAACAAATCTCAGACAAAAGATGAATATACTTTTAATTTTTTCCATGATCTTCTGCTCGAATTAAAACTCTTTAGGCGGATGGTTTTTCACATACCCGACGACCTCAGCCGTTCTGTCTCCGAAAATAGGCCCCGTACACATTTGTTCCATTTGAATACCCGGAAATCCTAAATTAACTTCAATAAAAACAGGAACATTATTTTTGTCAAGAGCCAAATCCCACCCGGCAAATCTACAGGCAGGCAATAACTTGGAATGATATTCCAGAATTAAATCCCTCAATTCTTTATAAGCAGAAATCCTTTTTCCTTTAAAACTTACACCCGTTTTCGTCTGCTCATACCGGTTATAATCTGCATCGTAGGCATACTCCCTCAAAAAACCTTCATCATCCAATCCTATCATCAATCCTCCGGCTCCCCCGTTATCCACATCAACCTTCCCCTGGCCACAACGAAAGATCGCAGAAACGACAGAAGTTTTCCCATTCATGTTCAAGGAGCTGATCCGGATTGTATTCAATGAACTCGGATTGAATATTGCCGTTTCTGCAGATTGTTGAATCACTTCCTGAATAATAAAATCTGTTTTATATTCAAACAACAATGATTCTATTTTCTTTCTTGCCTCATGCGCTGCAAGAAGATCCAAACCGGACACTTTCCTGACATTCCTCCCGCAACAAGACCCCACAGTGGGTTTTATCAAAAATTCCCTTAATTTCCGTAATACCTCAATAGCCTCCCCGATTGATAAGATATCCAATTTATCATTAAAATATTGACCATTAACATTTTTAATATAGAAACGGGGTTGGGGTAATTGGGAAAAATATAAATCATATAAACCTTTATTTTCCAGGACATCACTGTCTTTTCTGGGATTCAGCGAACGAATCACCCAAGGAAAATAAAGATCATCAGATAAATACCGGGCATCAAATTTCTCGACAGTTTTAAATAAACGATAGTAAAGAGGTTTTATTGATAATCCCAAACTCCCCCAAACCAACTTTATCGCCTCTTTTTCTGATTTTGTCAAATCCAATAACCGAAGTTTCCTGATGTGACCATACTCCACCCTTATCGCCCAATTTCTAATTCGGTATAACCGAAGTTTATACCAAATCCCATAAATAAATTTTTTCATTTGATAAATAAGGTACTTTAATTTTTTCTATAAACACTAAATTTCTTTTGTACAAGTCCTGCCAAATAGTACAACTCCTTTGATTTAGAAATAAAAGAAAAAAACAGAAAAACAATCGAGTAAAATATACTAATAAGAATTATTTGTATAACATAAACAGAAGTAATCGAATCTATAGGAAATACAAACTTTAGCAGACAATAGATCAGTACACCGGAAACAGCAGCCAGCAATATCTGCTTTATAACTCTCCACAACTGTGCAAATAAAGACATATTACATAACTTAGAACTCAAATATGCATATACACAATAGAAAATAAACGTACATAAGACCATCGCCCAGAGAAGTCCGTTTATACCACCTATCCAACCACCTGTAATCTTCAAAAATATTCCCACTACCGTTTGATAGAAATTATTAACAAACAATTTCCTACTTGCTCCGAAAGCAGCTATTACATAGTAATTTATATCCTGTAAAGCCAGAAATAACCCACCAAAACACAAAATCTGAAAAGATTCGGTTGATGCACTCCACCTTTCTCCATACAAAAACAAAATTAACGGACGCGCTAAAATGATCAGCAATACCATTAAAGCTGAATTCAAATAAGCCAAAACCGAAATCCATTTCAAAAGCTTATTGCCAACGGCTTCCTTATCTTCTTTTATATTGGCAAACATGGGATATGCAACCTGTCCGATAATACTAGATATACTCAATGCAGGCACATCACTCAACTGTTTTGCCTGTGTATAATATCCCAATGTCCCGGAGGAAAACAAACGACCGATTATTAAAGTCTGGACATTATTGGAAACAGAAGTCACAACACTGGCAAGCAACATAAAACTGCCAAAAGAGAACAATTCTTTAAAAGATTTAAAACTGAATATGAAACCAGGCTTCCAGTCGCTGCTTCTCCACAACCATACCGCAGTAAAAAAACTAACGACCAACATTCTACCCACCAAACTCCATACACCTGCACCATAAAGAGCAAGCCCTATTCCCAACAATGTCCCGGCGATATTGCCGAAGATATTTGCCAATGCCAATACCTTAAATTCCATCCGTTTTCTCAGAATAGAAGTCTGAATCAAGGTAAAAGCATTTAAAAACAAGACCAATCCTTCAGCTCTTAAAAGTACTGTTAAAAACGGTATATGATAAAAACCAGCAATATAAGGTGCCGCAACATATAATCCACCATAACATATTGCAGACAGAAAAATATTAGAATAAAAAACCGTAGAATAATCTTCTTTTGTCGGATTCGATTTTTGTATTACAGCCGCACCTAACCCACTATCTATAAATGTCGTTGCAAGAGTTATGAAAAAAAGCAGCATGCCAACGCTTCCGAAATCATCCGGAGTTAACAAGCGAGTTAAAACAAGATTGGACACAAATGACAAAATCATCGTACCAAAACGCTGCACACTACTCCATACCACTCCTGAAATCGCCTGCTTCGCCATACCATCATAAATTAGTTTCCTGCTGATTATGTTTCTGACACCAATTTGTCACCACTTCCTGCACAATTAATTCCTGAATCCAGAATTTTCCTTCTTTAAAAAGAATTTCATTTCCCGAGATATCATAATACCCGGGAATACCTTTGACAACCAATTGTTCCGGTGTATCGATCTGATTGAAAAGAGAAGTTTCTATAACACAGAATCGCTTTAATACAGGAGAATATAAGAAATCCACTCCAAGCAAACGGCTTGCAAGCTTATGCTGAATACTCACAGCCAGCCTCACTGCTTCCTCCGGTAATTCCTTTTTTTCATAATTACCCGAGCCGGAAGCCCGGAAATCACCTTTCTCAGGATAACGATAATACCCGAAAGCTTTGTTACCCACAATAATTATCCGCAGATCATAGTCGGCACCCTGGATAAAACTTTGTACAAAAAAATAATTTTTCTGGCGTAAATAAGGAAACATGGTCTTAGCCCCTTTGGGCGAGAAAGCCTGATTCAAACGATGAACAGCCTGTCGTTTTGAAACTATTTTCTTTACTCCGGAAGATGCCGACCCAATATGCACCTTTGAAATAAAAGGATAAACCTGTTTCTGTAATATATTCAAAGCATCTTCTTTTGAATTGGAAATAATTGTCGGAATACACGGTATATCCAAAGCCTCATATAAAAAAGTTGCCCGGTTTTTATCCTCATATTGCCACACTTCATGAAAAGAAGGGAAGCACTCTTTATGCAGAACATTCTCCAGAATATATATTTTAGATTCTGCAATATACATCTCCTCAGGTGTCGATTCTGTCCGCCATATAATAATATCAAACTGTTTCGCCTGTTCTAACCAGTCATGAGCATAAATATCATAAAACCGATATGGAATATCATTGACTTTCAAAAATCTTTCATAATAAAACCATGAAGCGATTACACTTACATATCCGTCAAAATGTACTCCGTCTTTTACAATCCCGACCAATGGCTTATTGGCATATTCTTTCATTTTTAGAACAGGAGCTGCCGCCAAATGACTATCCACCTCTTTATTGGGAATCACTTTACCTGAATGTATCAAATATTTCTTTCCCAAATTAGTCGTTTTCATTCCATTATAACTCCATGAATGGCGAATAAATCTTGGTATTTTCATGAATATTTCTTCTTAATTCAAATGTATATTATTATAAAAACCGGATATCCGCGTATATCCAAAGCAACGTAAACAATCTCAAGTTACGGAATACTAAAAATGCCCCCGGCAAATACTTACGCACAAAAAACAAATCTCAGCCATTCGGCTACGGAAGTCTCATAAACCTTTTGACACGGCCCTAACGAATTACCTGTTGTCGGGCGTAATCCACCAATTCATTGATTAACATACACATAAAATTTTCCCGGCCTACGGGCAACAGACCGCTCCCGGTTTTAATCAGACTATTCTTCCACGGGCGACGGCTCCAGAGTGTCCGGGGGCGGCAGGAGAAACGGGGCGGTGTCCTTGTAGGAAGTCTTACGGGAACGACGACGGGCGGCCACGTTGTACGACTCGCTGACTGGCTGATTAATGTGGTCGATGATGTGCTTGTAGGCAACCGGTCCGTTGACCACAGCAAGAGCGTTGATCATTTCGTACCACTTTTCGGAAGCCATCTGAACAGCCTCGCGGGCTACTTTGGCAGCGCCCATTGCGGCTTCGAAGATGGCATCCGAACGGATGAGCATAATCTGTTCGAACTGTTCGTTAGCCGAACGAAGGGTACTCACCCAATACCCGGCAAACAACGTTTGGATATGGGCGGCATTGGCTTCGAGCTTCAGTCCTGCATCAGATTCTTGATCGCTCCGGTTTCCTGACGGTAAGGCATAGCCGGGATGTTCCGGCCATACTTATCGACCAAAACCAGCAGTACCTCACAGATATCCGAACTCATCCACCGAGGCCTCTATACATTTCAAATTCTGTATATCCGTTCCCCCGATAGAGGTAAACCTTCCATACGTTTTTTCATCCTTTATCTTTCCATGATTAAAAAGAATATTGATTACCGGATATGAATCGCATAGAAGAAAAAGCTCACCCCTATGCCGATGAAATACCACAGATGGAAATCTGCGACACCGAAGCGGTCGTACCTGGTCAGCAGAAAAGCGATAGCATCACTACCCACAATGACAGCCAGGGTTCCCATCAATGTCGTCGGAATGAAACGTTCGTATTTTCAGACAAAGTAAAAATAAAAATCATCCAGCCAACGACAGCACCGATCAAAAATGGAGCCAAATGTCTAAGCATAAACACCTATATTAAAGATTTACAATTCGTAAAAATTTACCTTATCACCAGATTTCTCCATCACAAATCCCCTACAAAATCTCCTTCCATCTATCATCTATTATTTATCATCTATCTTTGTCGCTACCGGGAGAATCGAACTCCCGCTCCCGAACCATCGTAGCGGCGTTGCCTTCGGGGGTTTCCCCACCGGATTGGATACCGGTTCACGCCCGGTCTGTTACCCTACGCGTGTAGCAACCCACGGCGACGCCACCGGGAGACTCTTTTACGTCCAAGAATGAAAAGGAGCTCGGTCAGCCAGGAGAAGAAATAAACTGAAAAGAAAACTATCGTTTGGAATGATAGATAAGATTATAAAACGCAGAACATATTGAAAATTTGAATTGATCGTACAAATTTGTCGGCAATATGTTTACAAAAAAAAAACGAACGATTAAATTTGTAATAAGAAATAGCTGGGGATGTTAATGAATAAATTTTGAAAAGATTGATTAGGTGAAGATTATAAAATAGTCAGAAAAAGAAAAGAGATTCGAAACATAACTGTTTTAATCGTTCGTTTTTTTAACATTCGAACTACTTGATTATCTCTTTGTAAGAACAGGGAACAAAGATACATATTAAATTTGTTGTGTACAAATTGAATCTGGAATTAATCCGGGAAAATCAAATAAAAAAATCCCGGAATCGTGGTCTGTAAAACACCAAAATTCCGGGGAATAGTATGTAGAGAAAAATTATTATTGTTTCCGACACATAATGTTCAGAATCGTCTTATCGGTCTGTTCCATACCGGTGGTACCGATGATTCCGACATTGCGGATCGTTTTTTCAATATCTTCTTCAATAATACCGTCATTGTGAGTTTTGATTCCTTTCATGGATAACAGAGCGGCCTGTACGGCAGCAGAAACGCCGGAATATACTTTCAGGGCACAACCTTGTTTCGCTCCGTCACACATCATTCCGGTCAGGTTGGAACACATAGTCTTAATAGTGTTGACTACCTGTTCGTAGGTCCCCCCCATCAGGTAAGTAATCGCCGAAGCAGCCCCCGTACCGGCAATCAGAATTCCACACAAAGCAGAAAGGTGTCCCATATAATAATGAATATGGGCAGCTACCAGATTACTCAAAGCCAAGGCCCGGATCAATTGCTCCCGGGAACAACCGAACTGTTCGGCAGCCACGACGACAGGAAGATAAACCGTAATCCCCTGATTTCCACTACCGGAATTAGTCATCACCGGTTTTTCACAACCGTCCATCCGAGCATCGGAAGCTGCGGTGGCACAAATCAAGGCATTGTTCAAAAAGTCGTTTTCCAGCAACCCTTTGTCGATATTTTCTTTTAAGGTCTTACCGATCTGCAAACCGTATTCACTCTTCAAACCTTCAGCCGAAATCGCTTTGTTCATTTCAGCACCTTCCAATACAAATTCGATCTCTGCAACGTCGATCCGATGGATAAATTCCCAGATCCGGGCTATACTTAATTCAGCACGATCGCTCTTTTCGGCAGCTACCGGCGTAAAATCTTTACGATAAACTGCTTTCCCGTTCTTTTCAACCAGAATAATATTGGTATGTCCGTGGACAATCACTGTTTTTACCGTATCGTTGCCTTTCTTACAGATGGCTTCTGCATACAATTTATCGGGAGCATCTTCTTTCAAATGGATAACAACAGCCTGCTTGTCCAATAAAGATTTAGCAACAGCCAAATTATTACAAGCAGACACTTCCTTCAATACTTCCAGGCCGTATTCAGTCTTTCCACAAACAGCACCCAAAGCAGCGGCGATAGGCAGTCCGGTCATACCGGTACCGGGAATACCTACTCCCATTCCGTTCTTATAGATATTTCCACTGACGAACACTTCGATATGTTCCGGAACACCACCCAATTCTTCTTTACATCGGGCACAAGCTAAGGCACAAGCAACCGGTTCCGTACAACCTAATGCCGGAATCGTTTCCATTTTCAGTACTTCTATGATTTGTTTATCTGTAGCCTGACACATAAAATTTTATTTTTGATTGATGAAGCAAAATTATTTCTTTTTATCATATCCACTCCTCCGACCTCCTGTATTAACGCTTTTTTAACTCGCTGCGCCTCATCGAAGAACTGACAGGTCGAAGTAATAAGCTGTCAGTTTCTGTGATGATATTCAAATATTTTCTTTTATCTTCGCAAAAAATTTTAAATCATGAATAAATACCTATTCTTTATATTATTCCTTTTTCCGGTCCATCTGTTTGCCCAAGAAGCAGATACCCTGATCATGGAAGAAGAACCGCATTACGATATTCTTCAGGAACTCAGGACGGAAAGTCATAACGGCGGACAGGTAATCCTCGACAGTGACACGCCGATAGACAATTTGCTGCAATGGCACATCCATCTGAATGAGAAAAAGAAAACTTTTACAGGTTACCGGATTCAAATCTATTCGGTCAGTTCATTCGGCTGCAACATCGAAAACCTAAAGGAAATGCGGAATAAGTTCGAAGAAACCTTCCAAGACATTCCGGCCTATTTGAAATATTTCGATCCGGATTTCAAAATCCGGGTAGGTAATTACAGAAACCGTTTGGAATGTATTCCTGATTTACACCGGATCCGTAAAATTTATCCGGCCAGTTATGCCGTAAAAACAGAGATTTCCCTGGATGAACTGAAACGAATCCCGATGCAGGATATCGTGACCGGGACAGAAACAGCGGAATAACCGGAATCAACTGAAAGAAATACTGAGTTCACGTTCAAGCCGTTCACGCTCCTGAGCTGTTTTTTTCATCAATTCCTGATAAACAGACGAATCAGGATCTGTAGGTCGGTGTAATAAAGTCTTGTTTATTTTATCGATGCGCTTCATCCATGCTTCGGTTGCCGAAGTCATATACAGGGACTGAAACTTCTCCCAGATATATTCGATTCCTTGCGGAGAGATGTGTAACATATCTTCTGTATAGAAACGATAATCCCGAAGCTCGTCCATCACGATCTCATAAGAAGGAAAATAAGAGACATAATTCAGCCTTTGCTTCAATTTATCGATGGCCAGCAACAATACCGCTTTACTCAACTGGTTGGCATGTGCTCCGTCTTTCCAATGCCGGATAGGGCTCACGGTGAACAGCACCCTCATATCCGGATAACGACTGTGCAGGCGGGACAATAAATCGGTATACACTTGTTCGATATCTTCGGGGCTTAATCGGAAACGCTCGAAATCAGTGGCCGGAAATTTATGACAATTGGCAACGACTCGTCCCAACTGCCGATGACGGTATACCCAGGCAGTTCCCCAGGTAATCACCAGGACATTTGTCGTTTTTAAATGAGCTACCGATTTTTCTAATCTGGAATTTATACGCTGTAAACAGTCCCCGGCTTCCCTGGCGGAAAACCGTCCATGATGGCTCAGACTCACCCACAGTTCCCCGTTTCGTAATAAATCGGCCTGCGAGAATCGTTTACCGGCCAATAACAACTCCAGCGTATCAGCCACAGACAGGGGATTATATACAATACCACAAGGATTGATATCCGTCTTGAACCTGAAATATTCCAGCTTCGCTCCAACATTTTCGACAAAGCAGGAACCCAGCATCATGAGCCGGGTCGAATAATCGATCCGAAACGAAGGTTTATCCAATTTGACAACAGTCTGTAGTTCCATTTTTTCCACTAATTTCATCACAAAGGTAAGTCACCTTTTCGTTTTTACCTTTTACTTTTTACTTTATTTTCTATCTTTGCAGAACAATTTTTGTACAATGAGCTTTATCACCATCCTATTAATTGCAATCGGTCTTTCTATGGACAGTTTAGCGGTCAGTATCAGTGGCGGCATATGTATGAAACCGTTCTGTATCAAGAAGTCTCTGAAAATGGCTTTGACCATGGGGATATTCCAGGGGGGTATGACCTGGCTGGGATGGGCGATGGGTATTCATTTCAGTAATTATATCACCGATTTCGATCACTGGATCGCCTTTGTTTTATTGAGTTATTTAGGTGGAAAGATGGTCTACGAATCCTTCAAAGAAGAGGATAGCCACCTGATTACCTTTTCTAGCCGGATGCTTTTCACCCTCGGCGTAGCGACCAGTATCGATGCCCTGGCTGTCGGCGTGAGTATGGCTTTTCTGAAAACGGGCATCTGGTTTCCGGCTTCAGTTATCGCTTTCACTACTTTCTTCCTTTCTTTCAGCGGAGTGATCTGTGGCTTCCGGTTCGGAAAAATCAAAGGCCTCAAAGTAGAACTACTCGGAGGCCTTATCTTAATTGTAATCGGTGTTAAAATACTGATCGAACATACTTTATTGGATTAAAGATCGTCAGAACAAAGGGACGGGGGTATTGTTCCAAAAAATAGAACAATATCCCCGTCCCTTTGTTTTCCATATACGACACCCGCATACGCAGACCGCTCCATACCAATACAAAAACCACACCCAAACAAATACAAGTCACAACAAACCACAACAACAAAGTCATCTTCCCGCAACTAAACATAAATATCCATCCCGCAACGGGCAAAAGTGCCACAGCAATTGCAACGAGCCAAACATTACAGCGGAATATCAGGCTATCCGTTCTTTTTACTGCACCACAGACAAAACTTTTTTTCCACCAATCTATCAGTCCTCCCATTAACATACTGGCAGGTATGAGCAATGGGAATATGTACCTCATCTTCTTTTCCGGCAACAAGGACAGCAATACAAGTGCCACCAACATCCACAACAATGGCAACAAATACAATTTATTATGTCTCAATTGCCTATTCCATACAGGCAGGACAGTTGCCGTAATCAGCAGACCTGCCCACACCCCCGATTCTAAAAAGAATTTCCAATAATAATACCAGGGACGTACATTATAACTAATCCACGCCCCCGATTCCTTTCCCACAACCGCAGCCAGTTCATTCGGATAAGATAAGTGAATATATACAAACCACCATCCACCCACCACCAATGCAATCACACTCATTACGCCAATCGCAACCCGACACCCCTTAATACAGGGTCGCATCACAAAAGCAAACGCTATAACAAACGGCAGCAAGAGAGCATAAACAGACACCGGTCCCTTACTCATGATGGAAAGACCCGCCAGCACACCCGCCACGATACAATGACGCCACTTTCCGCCCATCCCTTTTATTGCCACCGCCAAATGATATACCGCCCCCAGCATAAATGCATGACAGTATATATCCCACGATGCCGTACGTCCCATCAGTATCACATTATGGCATGTACACAAAATCAGCGCAGACACAAAAGGAGCAACTCCTAAAATGTTTTTTACAAAACAATAAAAGTAGAACACCAAAAGGAGGGCTGCCAAGCCTGCCACACCGCGTTGCCACCCCAGATTGTCAGGAGCTATCATCTCAACAACGGCAGTCAGCCATGTCGGCAACGGTGGTTTCTCCAAGCGCAATTCACCATTCATCGTCGGAGCAATCCAGTTGCCGTCATAAACCATTTCTCGGGCAGTAACTATATTTCCTGACTCCATTATGTCCGGCACCAATACTGAATTGTCCACAAAGAATGTCGTCAGACAGACCAAACACAAAAGCACCCATCTATCAATACTCATAAACAAACGCATCATTAATTTCAGTGGTCAATATACTGAAAAAAGCAAACAACCTAATCATTCCACACAAAAAAAAGCCGCCCTGTTCAAGAGCGGCTCCATATAGAATCAATCGTTCTGCACCATATTCGGATTCGAAGTCATTTCCTGTGTCGGAATCAGGAACTGCCACCGGATATCGCCGGCATCCACCTTCGCAGGCTTAAGGAATGTCTCTTCATGTCCCTTATCTGTACGGTCAAGCGACAGATTCAAACGCTTCATATCCATAAAGCGGAATCCCTCTCCCAAAAGTTCCAGACGACGCTGCAACATCACCTCTTCCACCAAGGCATTCCCTGTCACATCCGGAAGCTTATATTTCGGATCGCGGGCACTTACCAGCTCATACAGGACTTTCGCTGCTTCTCTGCTCTGGTCGGAGCGAGCCAACCCTTCTGCCTCAATCAGATACATTTCGGCTGCACGCATATAACAATAATCCCCGGACCAGTTGGTATAAGACGGCAGACGGAATTTATTCACCGTATAAGGAGGAACTTCAAATTCACCATTGTCACATTCCAATGTCGCACCGTCGGCACCGACACATACCGATTTCCTCACATCGCTGTCATTCATCGCATCATACAACTGCGAATTTATCCGCTTTTCATTACCGAGCTCATTATATCCTATTGAACAGGGATCCGTATTTGAAAAATAGGAAGCGTAAATAGTCGATTGGTCAACCTTTATCTGCATACCCCACATCCACTCCGGATTGTTCACACTGTTAAAACCGGCTGCGAACAATTCTTGCGGCATCAGACCAAAGCCCTGTCTCGCCTCGTGTGCCATCTTGGCAGCCTCTTTATATTTTCCCATCGTCAGCAACACTTCCGCTTTGATTCCCTGAGCCACATTCAAATTAAAATGGCTGATATGTACCCTATCTTTCGTCAACAGCATCATCGCCGAATCAAGATCGGTATTAATGCGAGTATAGACATCCTCCACCGTACTGCGGGCTTTTCCCTCAGTGGTCGGATGCGTATATACGGGGATTCCCAATTGGGTGTTACGGCCTTCCGGTTTATAACGCTCCGCATACAACTGCACCAACTTGAAATAGCTGTGTGCACGAAATGCGTACGCCTGTCCTTTCAGATTATCGCGCTCCTTCTGCTCTCCCTTCATGGCATCCACATGCGCAAGCAAAAGATTCATATTGTCGATCGTACCGTAATAGTACATCCATACAAATTTATTATCTTCATCATTCGCACTTCTGTGTGCCAACCAGGAATACCACGATTCATAATTGTTCCAGTAACCATCTCCCGTGTAATAATCCTCACCCAGCATATCGGTCATGATATCCACCGCCTTCTGCCCGTATTGTGCATGAGACTCATAACTGATATAAGTGCGGCGCAACGTACCGTTCAGCAGCATCATACCTCCCTCCGTCGAAGTAAGCAATATATCATCCGTATATTTATTCGACGGTTCTCGATCCAAAAAATCACTGTTGCAGGATGTAAACACCAACATCCAAACCAACGGCAATATATACAGTATCTTCATAATTGTCTATTTTAGAAATTAATATTCAAACCAACAGAAACCACTCGGTTCGGCACGTAGGTATTATCGCTCACTCCGGAGAACGCCTGGGTCGGGTCCATTCCTTTCAATTTTGTAAAAGTCACCAGATTGTCCCCGCTCACAAACACCTTGACGGACGACATTCCCACACGGCTACTCCACTCCGCAGGAAGCGTATAGGAAAGATTGATGTTACGCAACGACAGGTAAGAAGCATCCTTCAAGAAGCGATTGCTGGATTTTGAAATATACCGATTACCCTTTTCAATTCTTGGCACATCGGTCACATCACCCGGTTTTCTCCAACGTTTCAATATATCCTTATGCCATGCATGTCCCAAACTGCCGGCATGCATCAAACGCTGGTAATTGCTGTCATACATCTTGCCTCCGACAGAATAGGAGAAAAATACCGACAGGTTCAACCCCTTCCACGAAAAATTATTGGTAAAACCGCCATATACTTTAGGGATAGCAGAACCTACATACTGTTTACTCTTCGGATCTTTGGACGCCAACGAATAATCATTTGTCTTTTCCCAGGCATCTCCGTTTTTATACCACCACAATTCATCTCCGTTTTCAGCATCCACCCCTGCCCATTTCATCAGCCAGAAATCATAGATAGAACCGCCTTCCACCCATTTTTTCGTACCCTTCCAAACCTCATCTTGCGTCAGCTTCGTCAGTTTATTCTTATAGTGGGTCAAATTGAAATCCAACGTCCACTTGAATGCCCTTTCCTTTAGAATATCAAAAGACAATTGCAGCTCTATTCCCTTATTGTCCATCGATGCGGCATTCTGCACGATGGAAGGCAACCCCGTGGAATAAGGGACAGGAACAGCATACAGCATATCTTCCCCCTTACGGATAAAATAGTCCACCTCACCACGGATACGGTTCAGGAAACCGAATTCAAGGCCGACATTAAAATTGGAATTTTTCTCCCAATGCAAATCCCTATTGCCTGTTGTGGAGTGAATGACGCCTCCAAAATCATGATTGGGATATGGCTCGAAGAAATTCTGCCATGCATAGTAATAGGGATCTTCATTTTCATCAAGGATATTATCATTTCCTTGCACTCCGTACGACACTTTCAACTTCAAGTTGTCCATCCATTTGGCATTTTTCATAAAGGCTTCCTGCGAAATTCTCCAGGATGCACCCACCGACCAGAAGTCACCCCAACGGCTGTCTTTATAGAAACGCGAACTACCGTCCCGGCGATAAGAACCTGATATATAGTAGCGATTGGCATAATCATACCCCACCTGCCCGAACCAACCTTCTATCGCATGCTCATCGGTCTGGCTACTGCCATCCTCCAACTGCGCACCAAATACCAAATCATTCGACATCTCCAATGGGAAACCGGTACGCTGTGCAAAAACACTCTTCTCTACATACCGATAACTTTCATGTCCCACCATTGCAGATACATTATGCAGTCCGAGCTCTTTATTAAAATTCAATATCTGGTTGAATGTAAGCGATTCTATCCTCAAAGCCTCCACGCTGCCTCGTCCTCCGACATTGGCTGCATCACCGAACTTATTGTTATACATTTTGGTATAACGGCGATTCAATATATCCGCACTACCGCTCACTTTGAAAGTAAAGTGGCGCAAGAACTTCGTACCGGCAGTGACGTTGATATTGAAATTATCGGTCTGATTCCAGACTGCATCATGAATCAATGTAGCCAGATTGTTGGTCCGTCCGTTGAAAGGGCGTTTCTCTCCATAATCAAAAACCTTGTTTCCCTCACTGTCCAATATATAATTACCTTGCTCGTCGCGCTTGTAAATCGGGAATATCGGAGCAATCATACGGGAATAAAAGAACGGGTTGATGGCATATGTTCCCTCTGCCTGCATCATCTGATTGCTCTTGTCATTGGTATACCCCATATTTCCCTCCAGATTGAACCAGTCGGTAAACTGACTGTTAATATTCGCTCTTGCCGTGAAACGCTGATAGTCCGTACGGGTCATAATCCCCTCCTCGTCCAGCCAACCAAGCGAAAGATAATAGGTGGTCTTGTCCGAGCCTCCGCTCATGGAAAGCATATAATCCTGCTTCAACCCGGTACGGAACAGTGCATCGCCCCAATTGTCATGATAGAGCAACCGGGCGGAAGCATCCACCTTACCATCCGCTCCTATCAGTTTATCGGCGGGAATGTTATAATTGTTATAGCCGCCGAGCTGCCTGTTGATAAGATTGGCTGCAGCATATTCGGAAGCCTTTTCCATGGATTGTCCTGTCCCCACCAACGCATTTCTGTATGCTTCCCAGGAAGTCTCGTAATAATCCTTTATTCCGATTCTGGAATATTCGGGAATTGCACGGGATGAAAATCCCCAGACAGCCTTGACGCTCAGCGTCGACTTCTCGGCATTTCCCTTTTTGGTCTGTATCATAATGACACCATTGGCTCCACGCGCACCGTACAAGGCAGCCGAAGCCGCATCCTTCAACACTGAAATCGATTCTATATCATCCGGATTGATGGAACTGATATCCCCGTCAAAAACAACTCCGTTCAACACATACAAAGGAGCAGAAGAGGATGACAGCGAACCGATACCACGGATACGGACTGTAGCTCCCGAGCCCGGCTGACCGGTGCCGCCCATCACCTGCAAACCCGGCGATGTGCCTTCCAATGCTTTGGTGACAGACACGACATTCATTTTTTCCAACTGTTCGTTCTTTATCACCTCTGCAGCACCTGTAAAGCTCGATTTTTTGGCAGTTCCATAAGCCACGACCATCACTTCATCCAATTTCTCGTTGGCAGACTTCAACCGAATCGTCAGATTCGCTTTGATTCCCACTTCCTGTGTTTCCATTCCCATAAACGAAACTATTAATTCGGTAGCAGATTCCGGCACTTTCAGCGTAAAATGCCCATGTGCATCAGAAGCCACCCCGATAGATGTACCCTTGACCAATACCGTAGCACCGGCTATCGGTTCATCATTTTCTGCAGACAAGATACGTCCTGAAACATTTTTCGTCTGCGCACTCAGCATGCATACCCCCATCCAAAGGAATGCAAGTAACAGATACAATCGTTTTCTCATAAAAATAGGTTTAGGTCTAAAAATAGTTAATAACAAATACAAATGCCTGTCCATATTCAGAATGCATTTGCGCCGAGCCGTCAAACCCGGGGAAGCACGCTCAGTTTTATCGTACGCTTTACATGAGCATATTCTCCATCTCATCTAGGAACCTGCAGTAAACATATCAAACTTTTTTGACATTCCAAAAAAAATGCAAAAAAAAAACTTAACAGACCATTAATATTTTCTTAACATACAGTAAAACACCTATATTTTTCGCCCTAAAATTAAAAATCGGCTTTTTGCATACCAGGGCAACCGCACCAAAATTTCTATTAAAATATGTTTTGTGGCATAAATCAT